>Ga0182014_10002349_pt1 | contig 23945 bp, 23 predicted proteins | sample 612S2DmetaG_FD_120489 | JGI IMG/M metagenome (GOLD analysis project Ga0182014, IMG submission 120489) | Permafrost microbial communities from Stordalen Mire, Sweden - 612S2D metaG | ecosystem: Environmental > Terrestrial > Soil > Wetlands > Permafrost | place: Sweden: Stordalen | collected...
GCCAACAAGTCAGACGAGGGCGCCCGCCGCAGGAACCGGCGCCGCGCCTCAAGGTCCAACACTTAAAGGAGAGACCGTCATGGACATGAAGATCCGGGTGCACCGCTCGCCGAAGTCGCTGATCACCGGCGTCGACGCCGTCACGCAGATCGGCGCCGAGGTATCGAAGCTGCGCGCCAAGAAGGCGCTCATCATGACCGACCCCGGCGTGGCCGAGAGCGGCATGGTCGAGACCGTCGAACGGCCGCTGATCGACGCCGGCGTCGAGGTCGGCGTGTACAGCAAGTGCGTCCCCGAGCCGCCCATGAGCAGCCTCGAAGAGGGCGTCAAGTTCTGCGAGCAGGGCGGCTACGACTGCATCATCGGCTTCGGCGGCGGCTCGGCCATCGACGTGGCCAAGATTACCTCGGTGCTGGTCGGCAGCGACGCCTCGGTCGAGTCGATGGTGGGCACCGACATGGTGCCCAAGAAGGGACTGCCGATCGTCGCCGTGCCCACCACGGCCGGCACCGGCTCCGAGGTCACGGCGATCGCCATCTTCGCCAACGAGAAGCTCAACACCAAGCAGGGCGTCGTCTCTGGCTTTCTCATCCCCAACATCGCTCTGGTCGACCCCATGCTGACCATCTCCTGCCCGCCCCACGTCACGGCGGCGTCGGGCATGGACGCCTTCATCCACTGCATCGAGGCCTACACCTCGGTCAACGCCACCATGCACACCGACCCGCTGGCCCGTGAGGGCATCGAGCTGATCTCCAAGAGCATCCGCACGGCCGTCTTCGACGGCAGCAACGTCGAGGCCCGGTTCGGCATGGCGATGGGCTCGCTGCTCGGCGGTCTCGCCTTTGCCAACGCCGGCGTCACCGCCGTGCACGCTCTGTCATACCCCATCGGCGGCACCTTTCACATCGCCCACGGCGTCGCCAACACGCTCATGCTGCCCTGGGTCATGGAGTACAACATGCTGGCCTGCCTCGACTACTTCTCCGAGATCGCCGTGGCGATGGGCGAGAACGTCACCGGCCTGTCGGCCCGCGACGCCGCCGCCCGCGCCGTCGAGGCAATGAAACAGCTGGCCGTCGACATCCAGGTGCCGCAGTACCTGTCCGACGTCGGCATCCCCGAGTCGGCGATCGAAGAGATGGCCGACAGCGCCATGACCCAGACGCGCCTCCTGGTCAACAACCCGCGGCGCCTGTCGCGCGACGACATCATCGCCATCTATCACAACGGCGCCGTGCGGCCCGGTTCCGAGCCGCTCGCGGTCGGCGGCAAGTCCAAGGCCGCCCCGAAGCCCAAGGCCAAGGCCGCCACGAAGTAGCGCGCCGCCTCGAGCTGTCCCTGCGCACAAAAGCGAGGGGGCGGGGGCGCGGCCTGTCGGCCGCGCCCCCGCCCCCTCGTCGTTTGCTAAAGTCACTGCGCGAAGGCCGGGCGCAAGAGCCGCCCTGAGCCCGTTCGCCCAATAGGCCGCCTGCCACCCGCCTCGTGTCCGGGTGGATCTAGCGCGTCGCAGAAGCCGGCGAGCCGGCCAGGAGGCGCTCGATGACCCCGGCCACGATATCGCCGGCCGCGGCGACGGCCTCGTCGTCGAGGTCGAGATGCGTCACGAAGCGCACCGACCAGGGCGCCTCGTCGAGGGCCAGCACGCCCTGGGCGCCGAGCAGCTCGACGACCCTGGCCGCCGGCTGGCCGACGCCGTGGGTGTCGGCGAAGACCATGTTGGTCTGCAGCTTGCCTTCGTCGACGGCAAGGCCCGGCACGCGCGCCAGGCGCTCGCCGAGGGCCCGGGCGCGGCGATGGTCGTCGGCCAGGCGCGCCACGTTGTGCTCGAGGGCATACAGGCCGCCGGCGGCGATGATGCCCGCCTGCCGCATGCCGCCGCCGAAGAGCTTGCGCGCCCGCTGCGCCTGGGCGATCAGCGCGCCGCTGCCCAGCAGAACCGAGCCGACCGGAGCACCCAGCCCCTTCGACAGACAGACGCTGACCGAGTCGTACGGCGCCACGATGTCGGGCAGCGTCACGCCCGAGGCCACGGCGGCGTTGCAGATGCGGGCGCCGTCCAGGTGCAGGATCATGCCGTGGCGGTCGCAGAAGGCGCGCAGCTCGCGGATCTTGGCGAGCGGGTACACGACGCCGCCGCAGTAGTTGTGGGTGTTCTCGACGGCCACCAGGGTCGTGCGCGGGTGGTGCGCGTCGTCGTCTATGTGGAAGTAGTGTTCGAGCAGCTCGAGGTCGAGCGTGCCGTCGTCGGAGTCGAAGGTCCGCGTTTGCAGGCCCGACAGCACGGCCGCTCCGGCCTGCTCGTTTTCGACGATGTGGGCCTTGGCGTGCAGGAAGATCTCGTCGCCGGGCGTGGTCTGGGCGTGCAGGGCGACCTGGTTGCTCATGGTGCCCGACGGTACGTAGAGACCGGCCTCTTTGCCGAACAGCCCGGCGGCGTACTCCTGCAGGCGGATGACGGTCGGGTCGTCGCCCAGAACGTCGTCGCCGACCTCGGCAGCGGCCATGGCGCGCCGCATCTCAGGCGACGGCCGCGTCACGGTGTCGCTGCGCAGATCGATCATCCGTGCTGGTTCACTCATCGCTCGTCCTTCCGTGGTCGGCTGCCACCTGGCAGGAACCTCATCATATGTCACTATCGCCCTGACCCTGCGGCAGCCTGTGACGATGTTCGTTCACACGCCGTCCCGCCGCGCCGGCCCGCCGCGCCCAGCTCACGAGCCCGTTGACGAACACGATCGCCAGCAGACCGCCGAACAGCAGCGCCCGGCGGCCGAGCGGCATCGGCGTCCAGTAGTTGGCGATCTGGGCGTCGACCTCGGCCCCGAGGTGAAAGTCCCTGGGCCAGTGGAACACGTAGTGGCCGTGCTCGCGCACCGCGATCTGCACGCCGGAGTTCTCGAGCGCGGTCGCCTGGTGGCCCGGGTAGTCGACCCAGATGTGATCGAACGACATGCGCAGCGCATAAGGGATGTGCTTGTAGGCGAGGATGCTCGCCAGCACGACGGCCCGGCTTTCACAGTCGCCGCGCCCCTGGGCGAGCGCCTCGCGCGTGGTCGGGAAGTACCACGGCACCCCCGCCGACTGCCAGTCATAGGCGTAGGGCATGATACGCGTGAGCACGGCCTGTTCGATAAGGCGGGGATCGTTGGGCAGGGTGCGGGCCAGCGGCGCCACGACCTGCGGGTCGATGGCCGGATGCCTGATGTGCTCGATGCTGCGCACCAGCACGAGCGGGTTCGGGTAGAGCACGAAAAAGAAAAAGACGAGCGCCGCCAGCAGGCGCAGCTTGCGCGAGATCCTCATGTCGACAGTGTACCCGCGCGATCGGCAGGACGCGCTCCGCCGGGACGCACCGCCCCCTACGCGCTCCGGCAAGCCGCACCGATCGGGTCGCGTCGCGACAAGCCGCACCGATCCCTACGCGTCACGGCGAGCCGCCCACCGGGCAGGCCCGCCGGGACGGCTCACAGATGCGACGTGAGCCAGTGCCAGCCGCGATGGAACTGGTACCCGATCCTGCCGAACAGCCCCACCTTGCCATACGACGCGGCCGCGAGCAGTCGCACGGTCCCGACCGGTTGACCGTCGGCCCACACGCGAGCCGTGCCGAGCGTCTGGCCCTGGCGCACCGGCAACCCCACCGCGGCCGGCGCCGTGATCTTTGTCGTGAGCTTCGCTCCGCGGCGCAGCGAGGCGGCCACCGGCCCGGCCGTGACCAGGGACAGCTTGCCGTCGTGGTAGGGCACCGTGGCCTGGGCCAGCGTCTGCCCCGCCGGCCAGACCGTCTGCACCGCGTACTGGCTGGCCGACCAGTGGAACAGCTTGACGACGTCGGCCAGGCGGTGGGCGTCGTCGGGCTCGCCGAGCAGCGTCACCAGAATGTGATGGCCGCGCCACAGGCCGGCCGCCGCGATGCAGTAGCCGGCGGGGTCGGTCCAGCCCGTCTTTACGCCGTAGGCCCACGGGTAGTCCTCGAGCAGCTCGTTGTGGCTGACGAGCACCCGGCGGTAGGGGTGGTGCGCCCAGGGGATGGTCGCCGTGTAGTGGCTGACATAGCCGGCGAAACGCGGGTCGCGCATGGCGATGCGCGCCAGATGAGTGAGGTCGAGGGCGCTCGTGTAGTGACCCGGCGCGTCGAGGCCGTGCGGATTCTGGTAGTGAGTATTGGTCAGGCCGAGTTCGCGAGCCTTGGCGTTCATGAGCGCGACGAACTTTACCTGGCTGCCGGCCACCGCGTCGGCCAGGTCGGCCGCGGCGTCGTTGGCGCTCTGGATGAGCAGCGCCTCGAGGAGCTGGTTCACCGTGAGCTTCTCGCCTTTTTGCAGGTAGATCTCGTCCTGCCCCACGCCGACCGCGTCGCGCCGCGCCGTCACCACCGTGGCGAGGTTATGAAAATGCTCGAGCACGAGCAGCCCGGTCATGATCTTTGTCGTCGAAGCCATGGGCAGACGCTCGCCGTCGTTGTACTGGGCGAGCACGACGCCGGTCATCTGGTCCATGACGACGTAGGCCTTGGCGGTGACCGGTGGCGCTGGCGGCGGGGCGGCCGCTGCCGCCGGCAGCGGCCGCCCCGCCGCCAGCGCCACCAGGGTGACGAGCGCCGCCACGAAGGCCAGCGCCGGCGGACAGCGACGTGAGGTTGTACGGAGGGAACTGCTCATGCTGCCTGTTAGTGTATACTCCCCGGCCATGCAGACGAACGCGCGCCCCGCGCTGCTCCAGCGCATCGGCCGGCTCCTGCGCGCCAAGGAATTCCTGGTCTTCTTCGCCATCGGCCTCGGCGTGCTCGACTTCGGCGCTCCTTTGGCGACGGGCTGGCTGTTTCGGCACCGCTCCCTGGCGACGCTGCTCCACACCAACAACAGCGTCGCCGGCGACGCGGTCGCCGGCCGCGGCTGGGGCGTGATCGCGGTCGCTGTCGCCTACCTGCTCGTGTCGGCCTTCTTCACCGCCGGCTACCTGCGCTCGCTGCTCGGCCGGCTGCACTGGGGCCCGCGCGACGCCCGGCAGTTCTCGAGGCTCTTCGCACTGCTGGCGCTGGTCGCCGCGGTCTCGTGGGGGATCGGCGCGCTGCAGGGCGCGATGGGCGACCGTCTGGGCGCGACGGGGTTGCTCCTGCTCGTGTTTGCCGTCCAGACGATCGTCTACGTGCCGCTGCTCTACGCCGAATACGCGATCGTGGCCAGCAACGTCGGCGTCGTAGCCGCGCTCGTGCGCTCCGTGCGCACCTTCGCCGCCAACGCCTTCGTCTCGCTGCTCGTCCTGTTCTGCCTCTTCGAGGTCTCCCTGATCCTCTGGCAGCTGCTGCCCGGCGATGCCGGCAGCGCGGCCGACCTGGGTCCCACCGTCCTCATACACGTGCTAGTCTGGGGCAGCATCAGCTTTCTCGCCGACGTGGTGCTGCTGAGCGTGTACATCGACTCGATCGAGCGGGGAACACTGCCCCCGAACTGACGATGAAGGACGGCATGTAGCCATGGCACTCACCAGACAGTCGACCGAGCTGGAGCGTGGCGTCGAGCGCCAGATCGTCTTGCAGGTCGGCCCGCTCGTCGGGCTCGACGTCCGCCCCAGCCGCCTGTTCGTGTGGTACGGCAGCCAGCGCACCGGTACGGAGCGCATCGTCTCGCTCGACCGCGCGCCGCGCGTGCTGCGCCAGGCGCGGCCGCGGCACTACCTGCAGCTCCCCGGCGTCGAGGTGTCCTACCTGGGCAACCCCGCGGTCACCCTGGCCCTCGCCTCGGGCGCCTGGTACCGGCGGCTGCGCGACGCGATGGTGGGCCCGCCGGGCTGAGCGGCGGCCCGGAGCGCCGCCGCGCCCCTCCTACTCCCACTCGATGGTGCTCGGCGGCTTGCTCGAGACGTCGTAGACGACGCGGTTGACCTCGGGCACCTCGTTGATGATCCGCGAGGAGACTGTTTCGAGCAGCTCGTACGGCAGGCGCGCCCAGTCGGCCGTCATGGCGTCGTCGCTGCGCACGGCGCGGATGGCTATGGGGTAGGCGTAGGTGCGCTCGTCGCCCTGCACACCGACCGAGCGGATCACCGGCAGGATGGCAAAGCACTGCCACAGCTCACGGTAGAGGCCGGCGTTCTTGACCTCTTCCTGCAGAATGGCGTCGGCGCGCTGCAGAATGTCGACCCGCTCGGCGGTGACCTCGCCGATGATGCGGATGCCCAGGCCCGGGCCCGGGAAGGGCTGACGCCAGACGATGCGCTCGGGCAGGCCGAGCTGCTCGCCGACGGCCCGCACCTCGTCTTTGAACAGCAGGCGCAGCGGCTCGACCAGCTCGAAGCCCATCTTCTCGGGCAGCCCGCCGACGTTGTGGTGGCTCTTGATCTTGGCCGCCTGGCGGGTGCCGCTCTCGATCACGTCGCTGTAGAGGGTGCCCTGCACAAGGAACTTCGCGTCGGTGAGCTTGCGCGACTCCTCTTCGAAGCAGCGGATGAACTCTTCGCCGATGATCTTGCGCTTGCGCTCCGGGTCGGTGACCCCCACGAGCCTGTCGAGGAACCGGCGCCGGGCGTCGACCGCGATCAGCGGAATCTTGAGGTGTTCGGTGAACATCTCGACGACGTGCTCGGCCTCGCTTTCGCGCATCATGCCCTGGTCGATGAACACGCAGACGAGGCGGTCGCCGATCGCCTTGTGGACCAGCACGGCGGCCACGGTCGAATCGACGCCGCCCGACAGCCCCAGCACGGCCCTGTCGTGCGGTCCGACCTGGGCGCGGATGCGGGCCACCTGCTCCTCGATGATCGAGGCGGGTGTCCAGGTGGGGCCGCAGCCGCAGGCCTGGTAGAGAAAGTTGCCCAGCACGTCCATGCCGCGCGGCGTATGGACGACCTCGGGGTGGAACTGCACGGCGAACAGGCCGCGGGCGCGGTCCTCCATGGCGGCGATCGGCGCCCCGTCGCTGCGGGCCAGTGTGACGAAGCCGTCGGGAGGGGCGGTGATGCAGTCGCGGTGGCTCATCCAGCACTGCTCGGTGTCGTCGAGCCCCGCCAGCATCGTGCCGTGCTCCGCGACACACAACCGCGTCTTGCCGAACTCGCTGGCGCCGGTGCGCGTGACGGTGCCGCCCAGCTCGAGGGCCATGAGCTGGGCGCCGTAGCAGATACCCAGCACCGGCACGCCCAGGTCGAAGAGCGCCGGGTCGGGGCGCGGCGCGTCGTCGACGTACACGCTCATGGGGCCGCCCGAGAGGATCAGGCCGCGCGGGCGGCGCGCCCGGATCTCGTCGAGCGGCGTGTCGAACGGGATGAGCTGCGAGTAGACGTGGCACTCGCGCACGCGGCGGGCGATGAGCTGGCCGTACTGGGCCCCGAAGTCGAGCACGAGGACCGTGTCGTAACCGGCCGCCTCGTCGATGTGCGCCGGGGTCTCGTGGGGACGATGCTCGGGAGCGGTCGCGTCGGTCACGCTGTCATCCTTCTTGTCGCGGCTGGCGGTCGCTGCAGTCGTTTCCGGGGCGGGGCCGCGGTCACCCCATCCCCACGTCCTGCTCCTTCTGCAGCTTCTTGCCCTCGGTCATGAGCGCGGGCGCGACCATGACCTCGGCCTTCTGGAACGACTGGATGGTGTCGTAACCGCAGGTCGCCATGCTTGTGCGCAGCGCTCCGAAGAGGTTGAGGGTGCCGTCGTTTTCGTGCGCGGGTCCGGCGAGGATCTCTTTGAGGGTGCCTTTGACGCCGGCCTTGACGCGCGTGCCGCGCGGCAGCTCGGGGTGGAACGTGGCCATGCCCCAGTGGTAGCCGCGGCCCGGCGCTTCGCTGGCCGCCGCCAGCGGCGAGCCGATCATCACGGCGTCGGCGCCCAGGGCGACGGCCTTGGAGATGTCGCCGCCGGTGCGCATGCCGCCGTCGGCGATGACGTTGCAGTAGGTGCCCGTCTCGAGCAGGTGCTGAATGCGGGCGGCGGCGGCGTCGGCGATGGCCGTCGCCTGCGGCACGCCGATGCCCAGCACGCCGCGCGTGGTGCAGGCGTGACCCGGGCCGACGCCGACCAGCACGCCGATCGCGCCGGTACGCATGAGGTGCAGCGTGGTCGCATACGAGGCGACGCCGCCCACGATCACGGGCACGGGGCAGTCGGCGATGAACTCCTTGATGTTGAGCGGCGTGACCTTGCTCGAGACGTGTTCGGCCGAGATGACGGTGCCCTGGATGACGAGCACGTCGAGGCCGGCGTCGAGCGCGATCTGGTAGTACTGCTCGACGCGCTGCGGAGTGAGCGAGGCGGCCGCCAGAACGCCGCCGTCCTTGATCTCCTTGATGCGCCGGGCGACGAGCTCGTCTTTGATGGGCTCCCGGTAGATGTCCTGCATGGTACGGGTCGCCGTTTCTTTGGGCAGCGCGGCGATGCGGTCGAGCTGCTCGGCGGCGTTGTCGTAGCGGGTCTGCACGCCCTCGAGGTTCAGCACGGCGAGGCCGCCGAGTTTGCCCATGGCGATCGCAAAGGCCGGGTCGACGACGCCGTCCATGGCCGACGCGAGACACGGCAGCGGCAGCGTGAACGGACCCAGCTTCCAGCTGATGTCGACGTCTTCGGCGTCGCGGGTCCGCCGGCTGGGGACGATCGCGATGTCGTCGAAGCCGTACGCCCGGCGGCCTTTCTTACCCCGCCCGATCTCTACTTCCATGCCCGCCTCCGTCTAGGGGTTGGGGTTCGCCCGGGTAAACGAAAGGCCCGCGCGCCTGATGGCGGCGAGGCCTGAGAAAAGTGTCGATGCTCTGCGTGGCGTCCGGGTCTGTCGCACCTTGGCAGCGATGCTACCACCGCGGCGCGCGGCGGTTCAAGGAAATCCGGCGGAGCCGACTCGACGGCGTTGCCCGCCCGCGGGCAGGCGGATCGCCGGCGGCCGCCGCGGGGCGGACCGTCAGGCGGTGGCGACGACGCGGATCTCGTCGACCGTCGTGGTGGCCAGCAGGGCGTCGACTTCGTCGGGGTCGAGCACGCCGGCGCCGTACTGCTGCGTATTGGCGGCCCCGCAGGCAAGGCCGTAGCGCAGGGAATCGCCGGGATCTGAGTGTGAGAACTGGCCGGCGACGAAGCCGGCCAGGAACGCGTCGCCCGAGCCCACCGTGCTGACCACGCTCTCGACGAGCGGGATGCGGGCGTGGTAGACGCGCTGACGGCGGCCGTGGTGCAGCCGCGCATAACAGCCGTCGGGGGTCTTGATGATGACGTTGTGGGCGCCGAGCTGGCAGATGAGGCCGGTCGCTTCGATGATGTCCTGTTCGTCGTGGAACTCGTGGCCCACGAGGTCCTCGGCTTCGCGCAGGTTGGGCGTGACGAAGCCGGGATGGGCGCGCACGCCGTGGCGCAGGGGGTCTCCGGAGCCGTCAAGGATGGTGTGGCAGCGCGTGCGGCTGATACGCCGCAGGATCTCGGCATAGAAATCGTCGGGCACCTTGCGGGGCAGCGAGCCGCAGATGATCACATAGTGGGCGCCCTTGGCGAGGTAGTCGATCTTGTCGAGGAACGCCAGGCGCTCCTGCTCGGTGACCACCGGACCCCACTCGTTGATCTCGGTCTGGCTCAGGCCGGTCGGGTCGATGACCGCGGTGGAGGTACGGGACTCCCCGGCGATGCGCACGAAGTCGTTCAGGATTCCCTCGCGCGAGAGCCCCTCGACGATCTGCTGCCCAGTGCGTCCGCCGACCAGGCCGCTGGCGACCACCGGCTGGCCGAGGGTCTTCAGGGCGCGCGCCACGTTGACGCCCTTGCCGCCGGGCAGGGTGAGGCTCTGGCTGGCCCGATGGCGAAACCCCGGGACGAAGTTCGGGACGGTGAGGGTCTTGTCGATCGCGGCGTTGGCCGTGAGAGTGATGATCATCTTGTGCGCCGGTCCTTGGGCGGTCTGGGCCCTTACATGGACATGCCCGGCACCTGGCCGAGCGGCTCTTGAGTATAGCACCTCCTTGACACTCCGAGTCTGGCGGGCGTACGTTTCGCTGCGCATCACTGCGGCACATTCCTCGTTAGGTGAGGCTCCAGCACAGATAGAGGCCGTTGCCCGGAAACGTCCAGAGACGCCAACGGGTAGAACAGGTATCACCGGACCCAAGGTCCTACCCGAAACGGCTGAGACATCACGTCTCTACGGTGTGCTGTGCCAAAGCTCTTGGACGAGTGAGGAGCGCCCACTTCGCTGTCGCTCGCCCGGGGGTCCTGGTTTGCGGGGAGCGGTTCCCGGCCTGCCGGCCGGGACCCCGCCGCGCGGACTGTAGCGAAGGAGGTGAGCGATGTTCTACCTGAGCAAGCTGCTCGGCGATACCGTGCGCGACGTCGAGGGCAAGATCGCCGGCACCCTGCAGGACGTGGTCGTCAGCACGCGGCAAAAGTACCCGCGCGTGACCACCCTCGTCCTCAAGCGCGGCAACCGCCGGCTGGCGGCGCCCTGGGACACGGTGGCGAGCCTCGAAGAGTCGGGCGTGCTGCTGCGCGTCGCCGCCGGTTCGCTTGCCGACCACACGCCCCAGGCACACGAGCTCTACCTCTCCGGCCAGGTGCTCGACCGCCAGATCGTCGACACCGACGGCCGCAAGATGATCCGCGTGAACGACATTCAGCTCACACGCTCGGGGGCGTCGCTGCGCGTGGTGGCCGTCGACGTCTCGAGTGGGGCCATCATGCGGCGCATCGGCCTCGCGCGCGTGACAACGAGGCTCTCCAAGAACCCCAAGCCGCGCCTGATCGACTGGAGCGCCGTCGACCTGCAGGCCAGCGACGGCGAAGCCGTGCGCCTTTCGGTGCCGCGCCGCGACCTGTCGCTGCTGCACCCGGCCGACATCGCCGAGATCGCCCACGAGCTCACCCCCGAGGAGCGCGCAGCGGTCTTCGAGGCCCTCGAAGACGAGGTCGCCGCCGACACCCTCGAAGAGATGCATCCGGCCTATCAGGCCTCACTGCTCAGCGAGCTGCCCGACGAAAAGGCGGCCGACCTGCTCGAAGACGTCTCGCCCGACGACGCCGCCGACCTCCTCGCCGACCTGCCCAAGCGACGCGCCTCGCGCCTGCTCGCGCTCATGGACCGCGAGAAGGCGGCCGAGATCCGCGAGCTGCTCACCTACCCCGAGAACTCGGCCGGCGGCATCATGACCACCGCCTTCGCCGTCGTGCCGCCCGAGGTCACGGCCGCCGAGGCCATCGAGCTGCTGCGCGACCAGGAGCCCGAGGTCGAGACCGTCTACTACGTCTATGTGACCGACAAGCGCGAACGACTGCTCGGCGTGATCTCGCTGCGCGACCTGCTCACGGTGCCCGGCAACCGCCGCGTGCGCGACTTCATGACCGCCGAGCCGATCTCGGTGAACCTCGCCGCCGGCGAGGAGGAGGTCACCCAGACGATCGCCAAATACAACCTGCTCGCCTTGCCCGTCGTCGACCCCGCCGGCGTCGTCCACGGGATCGTGACGATCGACGACGCCATCGATCTCGTGCTGCCCCTGGCCTGGAAGAAACGATTGCCGCGCATCTTTCGGTGACGAGGTAGAAAATGGCCCCCTCGCCGGAGACACGCAAGCGGCCGCGCCTGGGCCGCATCGGTCGCACCCGCCTGCTGATCTTCCTTTCGATCATGGGGCCGGGCCTGATCACGGCCAACTCCGACAACGACGCCGGCGGCATCACGACGTGGTCGGTCGTCGGCGCCCACTACGGCTACCAGCTCCTGTGGGTGCTGCTGCTCATCACGCCCATCCTGGCCGTCACCCAGGAGATGGGGGCGCGCATGGGGGTGGTCACCGGCAAGGGCCTGGCGGCGCTTATCCGCGAGCGCTTCAGCCTGAAGATCACGGCCTTCGCCATGCTGGCCATGCTGATCGCCAACCTCGGCACGACGATCGCCGAGTTCTCGGGCGTGGGGGCGGCGTTCAGCCTTGCCCACATTCCGCCCTGGGCCTGCGTGCCGCCGGTCGCCCTGGGCGTGTGGCTGCTGATCACCCGCGGCTCCTACAAGCGCGTCGAGCGCGTCTTTCTGTTCTTCTCGGCGCTCTATGTCACGTACATCATCGCCGGGTTCCTGGCGCGCCCCGACTGGCACGCCGCGGCCCGCAACACAGTGGTGCCCAGCATCACCCCGACGAGCATCTGGCTGCTCACGGTGATCGCCGCGATCGGCACCACGATCACCCCCTGGGGGCAGTTCTTCATTCAGGCGACGATCGTCGACAAGAAGGTCTCGATCAAAAAGTACGCCTACACCAGGGCCGAGGTCTTCCTGGGGGCCGTGATGACCGACGGCGTCGACTTCTTCATCGTCATCGCCTGCGCCGCCACGCTCTACAAGCACGGCATCCTGGTCAACTCGGCCCAGGACGCCGCCAAGGCGCTGCAGCCGCTCGCCGGCCGGGCGGCCGAGCTGCTGTTCGGCTTCGGCCTGCTCAACGTGTCGATCCTCGCCGCCGGCATACTGCCGCTGGCCACCGCCTATGCCATCTGCGAGGCCTTCGGCTTTGAGGCGGGGCTCGACCAGAAGTTCTCAGACGCTCCCATCTTCAACGGCCTGCTGACGTTCTTTGTGTTCGTGCCGGCGGCGGTGGCCGTCATTCCCCACCTGCCGCTCGTCAAGGTCATGCTCTTGAGCCAGGACGTCAACGGCATCCTGCTGCCCATCATCCTCATCTACGTTCTCAAGATCATCAACGACAAGTCAGTGATGGGCGACCACGTCAACGGGCCCGTCTACAACACGCTGGCCTGGGCGTTTTCGGCAGGGCTGATCGCACTGACGGTCGTACTGGTGGCCTCTACCCTGCCGCTCGGACTCAAGCTCTAGCGGCCTTCCGCCCTGCGAAGCTGTGGCGGCCTGCGCCCTGCCGCTCGGGCTGAAGCTCCAGGCGGGCGTCGCCGCCCTTCGCGCGGGCGACCTTACGACTCGTCCCGACGCTCGTGGGAACCCGGCTCGATGTGCACGAGCACTTCGGTGTGGGGCAGCCGCTCGGCGATGTCGTTCTCGATGTGCTCGGCGATCTGATGGGCGGCCGCCACGGTCATGTCGCTCGGCACCGTGATGTGAAGATCGATGAGGTGCTTGGCGCCGGCCTGGCGGGCGCGCAGCTTGTGGTAGCCGATGATCAGCTCGCCACGGTGCTCGGCGACGGTCGCCCGCACGACGGCGAGCTCGTCATCGGGCAGGGCCTCGTCGAGCAGCACGCGAGTCGAGGAGCTGACGATCCGCCAGGCGGTCCACATGATGAGGACGGCCACCACGATGGCCAGCACGGGGTCGAAGAACGTGCGGCCCGTCACCTCGATCAGGACGAGGCCGGCGGTCACCGACAGCGACGTGTAGACGTCGGTCAGGTGATTGGCGGCGTCGGCCCGCAAGGCGGGCGAGTCGGTGCGTCGGGCCGCGGCGGAGAGGTACGCGGTGAGACCGATGTTGACCGCCGCCGAGACGAGCATCACGGCGATGGCGAGCGGTATGTGGTCGAGTGTCTCGCCCGAGATCAGATGCTGCACGGCCTCGACCACGATCGCCACGCCGGCCGCGAAGATGATCCCGCCTTCGATAACGCCGGAGAGGTTCTCGACCTTCTCGTGTCCGTAGAGGTGCCGGCGATCGGCCGGACGCGCCGCTTGGCGCACCGACACGAGGGCGATCACGGCGGCCACCAGATCGGTGGCCGAGTGAACCGCCTCGGAGATGATGCCGATCGAGCCCGAGATCACACCCACGACGAGCTTGAAGGCGATCAGCACGCCGTTGGCCGCGATTGACACCCACGCGGCGCGCGCCTTCAGCCTGTCGTCTTCGGCTCTGTCGTGTTCGACTCTCATGGAGCCCCGATCCCCCTCCGCCACGGCTACGGCCGGTCGTCCCTGGGGTCGTGCGAACGCGGCTCGACGTGCACCAGCGTATCGCTGTTGGGCAGCAGCTCGGCGATGTCGGCCGAGATGTGCTCGGCGACGTCGTGGGCCTGGGCGACGGTCATGTCGTCGGGCACGGTGACGTGCAGGTCGATGTGACGCTTGCTGCCGGCCCGGCGCGAGCGCAGCCGGTGGTAGCCGACGATGAGCTGGCCGCGGTGCTCCGCCACCTTCTCGCCGATCAGCTCGAGCTCGTCGTCGGGGAGGGCTTCGTCTAAGAGTACCCGCGTCGAGCGATCGATCAGCCGCCAGCCCGTCCACATGATGAGCACGGCGACGCAGATGGCAAGCACGGGATCGAAGAGCTCGAGGCCCGTGACCTTCACCAGGACGAGGCCGGCGGCGATGCCGGCGGACGTATAGACGTCGGTCAGCAGGTGCGCGGCGTCGGCCTCGAGAGCCGCCGAGTCGGTACGACGGGCGATCGGGTAGAGGTAGCCGCGCGAGACCGCCAGGTTCGTCGCGGCCGAGGCCAGCATGACGGCGATACCCAGCTCGACGTGCTCGAGGTGCACACCGTCGATCAGCTTCGTGACCGCCTCGTACACGATGACGATGGCGGCCCCGAAGATGAGCAGCCCCTCGATCACACCGGAGACGTTCTCGACCTTCTCGTGCCCGTAGCGATGGGAGGGATCGGGCGGACGAGCGGCCCGGCGGACCGACACGAGCGCGATGATCGAGGCGATGAGGTCGGAGCCGGAGTGCAGGGCTTCGGAGATGATGCCGATCGAACCCGAGAGGATGCCGACGACGAGCTTGAAGACGATCAGGGTCGCGTTCGAGGCGATCGAGATCCAGGCGGCGCGCGCCTTGAGGGCGTGGTTGTGCACGTCGGAGGCGGCCGGCAGGCCCTTGCGGCGACTCACCGGAACCCCTACGCGGAAGCCGCCAGGCGCGCGAGCAGCGCCCGCGCCGCCCGCGCGCGATGGCTCTGGGCGTTCTTGTCGGACTCGGTCATCTCGGCGACGGCGAAACTCAGACCCGTCGGCACGAACAGCGGGTCGTAACCGAACCCGGCAGCGCCGCGCGGCGCGGCGGCGATGGCGCCCGGCCACTCGCCGCGCACGGCCTGCGCTGCGACGGCCCCGTCGGGCACGAAGGCGATCACGCAGACGAAGCGGGCGGCGCGATCGTGCTCGCCGGGGAGCGCGTTCAGCTCGGTGAGCAGCCGGGCGTTGTTGGCGACGTCGTCACCCTCGTGGCCGGCATAGCGCGCCGAGATCACGCCCGGCGCGCCGCCCAGGGCCGCGACCTCGATGCCGGAGTCGTCGGCGATGACGATGGCGCCCGGGGCGACGACCGGTGAGACGGCGGCAGGCGAAACGGCACCGGCAGGCGGGGCGGCGGACCGCCCGGCGCCACGGCTGAGCGCGCGGGCCAGGGCTTCGGCCTTGGCCCGCGCGTTGGCCTCGAACGAGGTCACACCCTCGGGCGGCAGTTCGATACCGTCGGGCATGGGGGCGACGTCGTGCGGCGCCAGGATCGCCCGGTACTCGGCGAGCTTGTGGGCGTTGCGGCTGGCCAGGACGAAGCGCATCAGCGGGCGGTCCCCTCGGCGGAGTCGGTGCGCGGCGCGGCGCCCGTGTCGCCGGCGATGGTCGCCTGCTGCACGGCGGCGATGCTGGCTACGCCGCCGGCGGCCAGATCGAGCAGCCGGTCGAGCATCTCACGCGGGAACGGCTCGCCCTCGGCGGTGGCCTGCACCTCGACGAGACGGCCCTCGCCGGTCATGACGACGTTCATGTCGAGCGACGCCGCCGCGTCTTCTTCGTATTCGAGGTCGAGCCGCGGCTCGCCGTCGACCACCCCGACCGAGACCGCGGCCACGTCTTCGAACAGCGGCAGCTGCGTCCAGCGGGCGCCGACGCGCAGCTTTTCGAGAGCGATCACGAGCGCCACGTAGGCGCCCGACACGGCCGCCGTGCGCGTGCCGCCGTCGGCCTGCAGCACGTCGCAGTCGATGTAGAGGGTGCGCTCGCCGATCGAACCGAGGTCGACCACCGCCCGCAGGCTGCGGCCGATGAGCCGCTGGATCTCCTGGGTGCGGCCGGCCTGCTTACCGCGCACCGCCTCGCGCGGGGTGCGGTCGGCGGTCGCGGCCGGCAGCATGCTGTACTCGGCGGTCAGCCAGCCCGAGCCGCTGCCGCGCCGCCAGCCGGGCACGCCGTCGACCGACTTGGCCGTGCACAGCACATGGGTGTCGCCGAGACGCACGAGCACGGAGCCGTCGGCGAACTTCGCGACGTCGCGCTCCATGGTCAGGGGCCGCAGCTCATCGGGTCGTCTGCCGAGTCTCACGTCGGTCACCTCTCATCTTGTCTGGATATCGCCCGCACGTCGGGCCGCGGCCGGCCGGGAAGGCCGAGCAGCGCGCCGTGCCTGCGGATCAGGCTGAGCACCAGCAGCCCGCCGGTGAACAGCACGACGGCCTCGCCCAGCGCCACCAGGCCGACGCTGGGCCAGAACGGCAGGTGCAGGATCAGCGCAAGCTCGGCGCCGACACCGAGTCCGTTTACGACCACCGGCGCCGCCAAGGCTACCACGCGGGGACCAATGCGCCACATGAGCAGGGCGGCGGTCAGCGTGAGCAGCGCGCCGGCCACGACGTCGGCCAGGCCCATGGGACTGGCCAGGCCGTTGGCGATCGCCGTGCCGAGCGTCAGCCCCACCACCGCGGCGGGGTCGACGCAGGCAAAGGGCAGCAGCGCCTCGGAGATGCGGAACTGCACCTCGCCCGACGCCAGCCCGAACGCGCCGGACAGAAGCGTCAGGACGACGTACGCGGCGGCGTAGACGCTACCGCGGGCGAGCAGGCGTGTGGTCACCGTCGACCAGCGCCGCCAGAGACTCGAGCGCCACCTGCTCGACGTCGTCGAGCGGCATCTGCAGGAACCGAGCGCCCACGGAGCGAAACGCGTCGACCTCGCCAGTGCAGAAGAAGCGGTACGATCCCTCGCGCTCGGCGTCGTTGTCGATCGCCTGGCGCGCCAGGACCTCAGCCACCTCTCGAGCGATCTCGGCCGCCGGGTTGACGAGGGTGACGTCGCGCCCGAGATGGCGCTGGAGCATGGGCGCGATCAGCGGGTAGTGCGTACAGCCCATGATGACCACGTCGGGCCGCCGCTCCTTGAGCGGAGCGGTAAAGCGACGCACGGCGTCGACGATCTCGTGGCTGGTGACGTCGCCGTCCTGAATGAACGCCGCGAGACCCGGGCAGGCCTGCTGGATCACCTCGGCGCCGCCGTCGAGCGCCGCGATGGCGCGCACGTAGCTGCCGCTGGCCACCGTCGCCTCAGTGGCCAGCACGCCGATACGCCCGTAGCGCGAGGTCTGCACGGCGGCCCGCGCGCCGGGCATCACGACGCCCACGATCGGCGTGGAGAACTGCTCCTGGAGCGCCGGCAGCGCCGCCGCCGTGGCCGAAAAGCAGGCGACCACGAGCAGCTTGACGCCGCTGTCGTCGAGAAAGGTCGCGATCTGGCGGGCGAACAGGCGCAGTTCGTCCTGAGTCCGCGGGCCGTAGGGAAAGCGCGCCGTGTCGCCGAAGTAGACGAAGTCTTCGGCCGGCATGGTGACCAGGCATTCGTGCAGCACCGTAAGGCCGCCGATGCCCGAGTCGAACATGCCGATCGGCCGGGCGCGCAAGGCGGCGCGGTCGGCGGCGGCATTGTCGGTGGGTGGGTGGGTCACCACGTGGGCTCCTCGGTGTCCGCAAAGTCGGCGGAAGTATACCGCATGACGTCGCGGCCTCGCGGCGGCCGGCACGCGGCGGTCAAGCCGCGAGCCGCCCCCGCCGATAGAGAGGTCAGAGACCGCCGGCGCAAGGGCGCCGGGGACGGTCCGGGCGATTGCGAAGGCTTGACGACATGGGCGACTGCGACATCGAACGGTTCACCTTTCCCGACGGCACCCAGCTCGACATGCTCGTGTTCGAACGCGAGACGGCCGCCTCGTGCCCAGACGCGACACCCGCGGCTCAGGCGCCGCGCGAGTCCCACGTCTGTCCGCTGTGCCGCTCGCCGCTGGTGCACCCGACCGAGTGGCAGCGCGTCGCGATCGCCCAGTGGCGCATCACGCTGCGCTGCCCGAACTGTGAGACCGTGCGCACCGTCATGCTCGGCCGCGACGAGGTCGAGCGGCTCAACCGTGTGCTCTACGAGGGCACCGAGTATCTTGCCCGCCAGGCCGATCGGCTCGTACGCCATCACTTCGAAGAGGAGACGGCCAAGTTCGTCGCGGCCCTCGACTGCGACCTCATCCTGCCCATCGACTTTTAGCCCGCCGGCGCCGGCGCCGTCCGGTTGGCCAGGAACACCCCGGCCAGCACCACGACCGCCGCCAGCGCCTGCCCCGCCGTGAACCTCTCCCCTAACACCACGAACGCCGCCCCGACTGCGATCACCGGGATGACGTTGGTGAACGCCGCCGCCCTGCCGGCGCTCACGAACCGCAGGCCGTAGTTCAGCAGCAGGTAGGCGACCACCGAACCGAGCAGCGCGAGGTAGAGCACCGCGGTGACGGCGGCGGCCGTGGGTGTCCTGACACCCACGGTCGCCGCTTCGAGGGCCGCCAGCGGGGCCATGAAAAGCGCCCCGAAGAGGTTCTGGAAGGCCGTCACGAACAGCGCCGAGCGCGTCACCAGCAGACGCCGCGCCATGACCGTGTAGACGGCGCCGGCCAGCGAGGCCCCCAGCACGAGCAGGTCGCCGGCCGGCGTGGCACCGCCGACCCCTCGCCCGCCGAGCAAGGCCAGCGCGACGACGCCGGCAAACGACAGGGCGACGCCCAGCCACTGACGGCTCGAGGTCTCCTCGCGCACCGTGGCCGCGTTCACGATGAGCACGAAGACGGGGACGGTGGCGATCAGGATGGCGGCGTCGCTGGCGCTGGTGTGGGCGATGCCGAGGTTCTCGAAGGTGAAGTAGACGGTGAGAGAGACGAAGCCCAGCAGCGCCAGGCGGCGCAGCTCGCCGCGCGTCACCGCCTCGCGCTCGCCGCGCCACCGCCAGGCGAGCCACAGGATGGCGCCGGCGATGGCGAAGCGCACGAAGGCGATCAGCAGCGGCTCAAAGCCGCGCAGGGCTACCTTGGTGGCCACGAACGTCCCACCGAAGGCGATCGTCATGGCGACGAGGGCGACGTAAGCCTTGGCCGGAGGACGTGGTGCGGGCGAGCCGTTCACCCTCCGACTCTACCGCAGGCGCCAGACGCAGGCACTGCATGCCCGATCGCCTCGTTCATCGTGGTCTCCTGGCCGTCGTGAAGGTAGAGCGTGGTCCGAGCATCGTGCCGGCCACATCTGGCGATGCCGCGCGGCGCCGCTCTCTGCGGTTCAGCCGACCGTGACCACTGTCAGCGCCACAACGCCGACCACGATCACCACGACACCGGATAGCTGCAGCCGGGTCAATCGCTCGTGCAAGAAGAAGTAGGCGGCCACGCTGGCGACGACGGCGAACTGAGACCCAAGGACGGCGACGATGGCGATCGAATCACGCGCGCCGATGGCGAAGCAGACGAAACCGAGCACCTCGGTGAGCCCGGTTGCTACCACCAGAGGGAGTGCCGACCGAGCCAGCCTGAGCCGCCTGGACATCGCCAGGGGGATCGTCACGACCGCCACGCCGACGAGGCGTGGGGGCAACACCGCCCAGCCGACGGGCAGCGACGCGCTGAGACGGCCCGTGGCAAAGACACCGATGCCGAACGACAGCGCCGCCAGCGCCGCCAGCCAGAACGCGGCCGACTTGCGCTGGTCCGGCGTCGGTTCCTGGGGGGCCACCCCCGCCAGCACGATGCCCAGCGCTACGACTGCCAGAGCCCCGGCCCGAGCGACACCGAGAGCCTCGCCTGCCACCACCGCCAGCACCGCCGCGATGGCGCCCTCGGTCGAGGTTATCGGCGTCACGATGCCGACCTTGCCGCGCCGCAGCGCCGCGTACTCCAGGAGCAACCCCGCGACGTTGCCGGAGCCGGCCACGAGCATCCAGGCGATGTCGGCGGCGGCGAGCGAACCGGGCGTCGGACCGACAGCGATCACGGCGAGGTTCGCAACCAGCCCGATGAGCATCACCCAGGCCACTACCGACGCGGCCCCGATGATGCGGCTGGAGCGGGCCGAGCAGAATGTGCCCGCCCCCCACGTCAAGGCCGCCCCTAGCCCTCCAAGTAGAGCAATCAAGCGTCACAGGCCGATCGGGACAGAGTCGGCGACCGCCTGCTCGCCACGGTCCACGGCAACGCCGATTGCGGCGACGCGCGACGCCATGGCGCTCGCCCTCTCACTCCGGCGGGACGACGATCGGCGTGGCTTGCTGGCTCTCGACCGCCTGCCGCCACGCGACGCGCTTGCCGACGCGAGCGCGCAACCGCCAGCTCAACGGCTTCTCCTCGTCTTCGATCGCCTCGGTGACGGCGGTGACACGGCCGTAGACGCGCGCGGTCTCCTGTTCGGAGAGGCCATAGTCGCTGAGCCAGTCGAGGACTATCTGCAGGTTGGTCGTGACGTCGATGCACAGGCCCCAGTCATACGCACATGCTTCGGCGATGTAGGGAACGCAGATCGACAGGTCGTCGTCGATCTCGCGCAAGGGCTGATCCTTGAACAGGGCAATGATGTCATGGACGTCCTTGCGGCCGAGCGTGCCGATCTGCGCCTTCGACAAGAGCGTGTCGACCGGTGAGATCGCGTAGTCGTCGATGTCGAGTCGCCCGCGGATGTCGATGTCATGGTCCATTCTCATGACGTCCAGGAAGACATCGACGTGGTCGACGAGAGGGCGGGCGGGTACCCTCGACCGCTCTTCCGCCTGCGGCTGTTCGGGCGCCTCCGGGTCATCGGACCCCTCCGGCCGCTCGGGCCGGGCGGCGGGCAGCGCTTCGCTTTTGACGAACTGCAGCTGCAGTCCTCTCGTCGCCTGGCTCACGTAGACGTTCTCGGCGTAGCCGAGACCGGCCAAAACACCGCAGAGCGCCTCCCTCTGGCTGGAGAGGCCGACGAGATCGACGTCCGAGTACTCGCGGTCCATGAACCCGAGATCGATGCAGTGGCGGCGCACGGCAAGGCCGCCGGCGAGCCGGACGTCCACGCCGGCGCGCCGCGCCACGTCGACCATCGCCATGGCCTCGGTCATGAGGCGGTCGGCAAGGCGGCGCGGCCTTCGGTCCCAGCCCAGCCGCGACTTGAGCGGCTCGCCCTCTTGAGCCTCGTCGGCCTCACCGACCAGATCCTCGATGGGCTCTTCGATGGCATCGAGGATGGACGGCGCCACGTAGACGCGCGGACGGTTGGTGTCCTCGACCTGCGTAAGCAAGCCGCGGCTCTCGAGGGCGCGCACGGCGCGGCGCGCCGTCCCGTCGCTCACCGCCAGCGTACGCCGCACGTCGCGCACGGCAATGAACGGCGACACGAAGAGCTCGTCCACGAGCGCCTGTGGCGTGCCCTCGGCCTCGGCGCAGTAGCGAGCACGCTGACGAAGCAGGATGCGCGCCTGAGTGCGGGCGCGCTCGGCCGTTTCGCGGACGCCGTCGGCAAAGAAGAGCAGCCACGGCCGCCATTCGCCGTGCGTGCGCACACGCTGTAGCAACGTGTAGTACTCGCGGCGGTGCGCCTCGAGATAGGCGGAGAGATACAGGAGCGGCTGCGAGAGCCTGCCGCGCGAGACGAGAAAGAGGACCATGAGAATGCGGCCCAGGCGCCCGTTGCTGTCGACGAACGGGTGGATGGATTCGAACTGCGCGTGAGCCATGGCACACTGGACGAGATCGGGCAGCCGGTCGCGCTCGGCCAGGAATCCCTCCAGCTGGTCGAGCGCCGCACTCATCTGCGGTACCGGCGGAGGAACGTACGTCGCAGTGGCCAGTGTGGCGCCGGGCGGCCCGATCCAGTTCTGCGTGGTCCTGAACTGGCCCGGCGCCCTCGCCGTGGACGTTTCTCCGTGCAGCAGGCGCTGGTGCAAGCTGCGCACCAGAGCCAGATCGAGAGGCAACCTGGCGACACACTCGACGCCGTAGACAAGTGTCGCCAACACGTTGCGCACCCCGGCGAGCTGGTCGGGGTGGGAGCCGGCGGGAGCCGCAGCGATCTCGTCGAGCAGGACCTCCGTAAGGCTCACGTCGGCGCCCTCGATACGCGAGCAGCAGAGGGCTTCCTGGCGCAGGAACGGCGCCGCCATCGCCGCCGGGCTCGGCAGCTCGTCACCGAGCCCGGATAACGCACCCAGGGCCGCGTCGGCGCGTGAGAGCGCGACCGCCAGCTCCCTCGTGAAGGCCAGCCGCGGCGGCAGCGGCGCCGGCACGAAGGCGACGTAGCCCTCAGAGCAGGTGACGATCTGCCCGGCCGCCGCTGTCTTGAACTCGCTGGGATCCATCACTTTCGCCTTCGCTCTGCCCGTTAGTCTACTTCGCCGCATGGCGCATGCGCTCGTCTTCGGCAAACGCCGGGTGCGATGGCCCCAGGCTGATGGGACGGATCGGACAGCAGTGACGACGAGCAAGAGGTCCGGACACCGTCTCTCAACGGGCGGACACGCGGATCGGTTGAGGGCGACCGGGCAGGCAATCGGACAGCAGAAGCGTTCCCTTAGCAGGGAGAACGTTGCCCCTCCGATAACGTTGGTGCACCTCAGCGAACAACTCGCGAACCTTCGCCACGAACTGAGGCCGCTGCTCGACGCACCGTAACCTGCACGCCAGGGCCGACGCCGCCCGCTCGCCACCCGTGTGTGAACCTGGTGCCATCTCCATGGCCAACACGACATTCCATGGGAGTACCTGGCAACGATCTGCACGTACTCGGACTCGACCGACGGCAGCGGTGGTAAACTATCTCCTGAAAGGAGTTAGTTTGAAGTCCTATCTGTACGGGGCGGGCGCGGAATATGCGTTGCACTCCCTGCTCATCCTGGCAACGTCTGCTGCGCCCGTCAGCGTGGTGGACCTCGCCCGCTTTCAGCGGATCCCCGAGCGGTTCCTGGCCAAGGTGTTCACCCGCATGAAGGATGCGACGCTGGTCGTGGGGACCGAAGGCATCGCCGGCGGATTCGCACTCGCGCGCCCGGCCGAACACATCCGTGTGCTGGAGGTCCTGGACGCGGTAGACCCGGACCGGGAGTTGTTCTGCTGCGCGGAAATCCGGCGCAACTGCGCACTCTTCGGCGACGCACCGCCCGCGTGGGCCACAGCGGGGAGTTGCCGCATCGGCCTCTTCATGACACAGGCGGAGGATGTCCTGCGTGAGTTCCTGGCATCCAAGACGCTGGCGGAGCTGGTCTGCGAGTTCGGCTGCAAAGCGCCCGCCGACTTCGTGGCCGAATCGAGCGACTGGTTCCAGCAGCGAAGAGCCGGCCGCACGTCACGTCACGGCCGAAGCACAGAATCCTAGAGTCAAGCCACTCACTGCACACCGAAACGAAAGGAGCCACTCGTGGACATCCCCGAGAAGCTGCGCGAGGTACTCAAGAAGGACGGTGTGGTCGCTATCGCCACCCTCGGCCAGGACGGCCCGCACCTGGTGAACACCTGGAACAGCTACGTCCGCCTCACCAGCGATGGCCGGATGCTGATCCCCGCCGGCTACATGAACAGGACCGAAGCCAACGTCGAGTTCAACCCCGAGATTCTGGTCACGCTCGGGAGCAGCAAGGTGCCCGGCAAGAACGGTCCCGGGACGGGCTTTCTCATCGAGGGCACGGCGGCATTCTCCGACTCGGGTCCGGACTTCGAAGCCCTCAAAGCGACCTTTGGCTGGATGCGCGCCGTCCTGGCGGTCACGATAAGGACGGCAACGCAGACTCTCTAGCCCATCGAGGTGACGCGAACGCCCGCGCCGGCATCGGTCTCGACAGCCGCGGCGCCGCCCGGCGATCGGGCAGGCGACCGGACAGCGGAAGCTGCTTATTTGCGGGGGGAACGTTGCTATGGTGACAACGTAGTGCCCGTCAGTGGACAACTCTCGAACCTGCGCCACGAACTGAGGTCGCTGTTCGACGCACTGTAGCGCGAACGTCAGAGGATGAAGCCGCCCGCTCGCAGCCCATCTGCGAACTTGATACTGCCTCCAACA
>Ga0182014_10002350_pt1 | contig 23942 bp, 22 predicted proteins | sample 612S2DmetaG_FD_120489 | JGI IMG/M metagenome (GOLD analysis project Ga0182014, IMG submission 120489) | Permafrost microbial communities from Stordalen Mire, Sweden - 612S2D metaG | ecosystem: Environmental > Terrestrial > Soil > Wetlands > Permafrost | place: Sweden: Stordalen | collected...
AGGGTGACTGGCTTCTCAAGCAATCGGTGCCTCGATCTGATTTCATGCGCGCTACGGGACGGCCGAGGCGGCCGTCGCTACGTGGTTCTTGCCATTCGTCACAAATCTGGTGTCGGGCGGTCACAGACGTCCCATACAAGTCTAAGGCTATACTGCCGAAGGGATGCCAGAGATTACAAACTTGGCGGAAGCGCTGCGGCGCTATTGGGGATACCACCAGTTTCGCCCCAAGCAGGAGAATGTAATCCGTAGCCTACTGGCCGCGCACGATACTTGCGTGGTGATGCCGACTGGAGGCGGGAAGTCGCTGTGCTATCAGCTTCCGGCGGTAATTTCGGGGAAGACGGCGGTGGTGGTTTCTCCGCTGATCGCGCTCATGCAGGACCAGGCGGCGCAACTGGCGCAGATGGGAATTCCGGCGGCGGCGATCAACAGTTTTCAGAGTTCGGCGGAACGACGGCAGGTGATGGAGAAAGCAGCGCGCGGGGAATATCGGCTGCTTTATCTTTCGCCGGAGCGACTGGCCGCGGAGAATACTTTCGATTGGCTGGGCAAAGTGCCGGTAGGCTTCTTTGCGGTGGATGAGGCGCATTGCATCTCAGAATGGGGGCATGAGTTTCGACCGGAGTACCGGCAACTCAGCCGTCTGCGTACGAGCTTTCCGAACCTTCCGATTGCGGCGTTCACGGCCAGTGCGACGCGGCAGGTGCGGCACGACATTCTGAAGCAGTTGCAGATGCGCGATCCCCATCTCTACATCGCCAGCTTCCATCGCAAGAATTTGAGCTACGTGGTGCACGAGTGCGAAGCGCGCACGCAAATGGAGTTGCTCAGCCGGGCTCTGCGGCACTATGCGGGAGAAAGCGTGATTGTGTACTCGCCCACAATTCGCCGGGTGGAAGAGACGGTCGAATATCTGGAGGAGAGCGGGATTGCGGCGATTCCTTATCACGCGAAGATGGAATCGCCCCTGCGCCGGCAGAATCAGGAACGATGGATGTCGGACGAAGTGCGGGTGCTGGTGGGAACGATCGCGTTTGGGCTGGGCATCAATAAGCCCGCGGTGCGGGCGGTAATTCACCTGTCGCTGCCGAAGTCGATTGAACAGTATTACCAGGAGGCAGGCCGCGCGGGGCGGGACGGGCGTGCGGCGGATTGCGTGCTGCTCTGGCAGAAGCGCGATCACGTTCTGCTGGAGTACTTCATCGGAAAGATTTCGGACGACGCGGAACGCGAGCGGTCATTCGAACGGAAACGGGTAATCAGCCGGTTCGCGGATTCTCACGGCTGCCGCCACCGGCAGATCTGTCTGCACTTCGGAGAGACTCCGCAATGGGAGAGCTGCGGGAACTGCGACAATTGCGGCGCCAAACCAGAGTGGCTGCGCAAGGAGATCGTGCCTGTGGCCTTGCCTGAAGTCGCGGCGCGAAAGACGTCCTTTCCGGCCGCATCGCCTGCGTCTTTCTACACTCCGATGCTGCATTCCGAAAAACCGCGGGTACGGGATGCGGCGCCGGAGGAGGCCGATCCGGCGCTGGCGGAGTATCTGCGCGAATGGCGGCGAAGTATGGCGCGGGAGAACAAAGTGCCCGCGTACATAATTCTGCACGACACTACGCTGGAGGAGCTGTGCCGCCGCCGTCCGGTGAATTTAGCGGAGTTGATGCAGGTGCCGGGGATTGGCGAGCGCAAGGCAGACGTATACGGCGCGGAAATTCTGCAAGTTCTGCGGAACTATGGCGCTGGAGCGCGCGCCACGGCGAAGGTGGCCAGGGAGCCGGCTCCGGCGGAGCAGACGCTTCGTCTCTTGAACGAAGGGCGCAGCTTCGAAGAGATTGCCCGCATTCGAGCGCGCCAGATTTCGACCATCGTTTGCACGGTGGCGAGCTTGATTGAGACGGGGCAGGTGAAATTGGATCCGAAGTGGATTTCTCCCGACGCGCAGCCGCTGATCGAGGCGGCTTGTCTGAAGCAGGGAGTTGAGCGGCTGAAAGACATTAAAGAAGCGGTGCCGCCTTATGTCAGCTTTGAGGACATACGGCTGGTGGTGGCGCAAATGCGAGCGGAGAATCGGGTGCGGGTGAAGACGGCGTAGGGGTGCATCTGCCTGTGTGGTGGCGGGGCCTCGTCCCACGCCGAACGGGGCAGAGCCCCGTCACCACACAAGCCTCTCTACACACGGGGATGTCTACACGCCTTTGGCGGCGGGGTCCCAGATCAGTTTGTGGATTTGCAGGCTGAGCCGCGCGGGAACGTCGTCGGCGAGGATCCATTCGGCGAGTTGTTGCGGATTGAGTTGACAGTGCGTTGTGTCCCGAGCGCCCGATGCAGTCTTTTCAAACGCAGGGGAAAACAAAATGGCGTGAACGCGCTCGACCAGCCCGTGATTCATAACGAAGTCGCGGGCGAATTCGTAGTCCGTGCGGTCGGACAGGACGAACTTCAGTTCATCGTGAGACTGTAGCGCCCTCAGATTTTCGAGTGCGAAGGTGTCAGGTTCGCCGGAGTGCGGACACTTCACATCGACGATCTTGATGACCTGTTTCGGAACATGCGCCAGGGGGCGTTCGCCGCTGGTCTCGAGCAACACTCGGTAGTCGGCATCCAGGAGTTGCTCCATGAGCGGGATCACGTCGCGCTCCTGCAACATGGGTTCGCCGCCGGTGATCTCTACTAATCCTCCGCCGGGGCTCAGACGTGCGATTTCGCTGAGAACTTCCTGCAGCGTCATCTTGCTGCCACCGTAGAAACTGAATTCGCTGTCACACCACGAGCAGCGCAGGTTGCATCCGGTCAGACGCACGAAGACGCAGGGCAGGCCGGCATACGTCGATTCGCCCTGGAGCGATTTGTAGATTTCGGATATCTGAAACATCGAATCATTGACACATTTAGTCATTGAATCATTGAAATTCAAAGGCCCGGACTTTCAATGACCCAATGATTCAATCACTCAATGTCTCAATGATTTTCACTCGCTATAGCGCGCCGTCGTGGTATCCGTCTCAAACACCGTGACGTCTTTCACCCGAACTCGGCCGTTGGTCACGTCCTTGAGACGGGCGTTGGTTTCGTCATAAAAGTATTTGGATAAGTTCTCGGCGGAGGGGTTGAGGACGGTGAAGGGCTCGATGTCGTTGATCATCTGGTGGTCGAGACGGTCAATGGCGTGCTTCATGACTTCTTTCAGATCTTTGAAATCGAGGAGCAGGCCAGCCTTGTCGAGCTCGGCGCCGGCGAGGGTCACGCGAATCTTGTAATTGTGGCCGTGCGGATTCTCGCACTTGCCCTTGTAGTTGCGCAGGTAGTGCCCTGCGGCGAATGTGTCTTCGACGGTGACTTCGTACATGAAATCTACTTAGCCTCGGCTCTGTTTTATTGTACCTTTTGAGAGCATTGGAGGCACGGTAGCGCGAGCTTCGGGCAAACTGCAGATCCCTCGCTCCGCTCGGGATGACAATCCAAGGACTGCAGATCCCTCGCTCCGCTCGGGATGACAATCCAAGGAATGGGATGCAAGTCATGAAAGGGACGCAAACTGACATCACGATTCGAGAAGCCGCGCCGAGCGAGTCGGCGATCATTCTTCATCACCGGCGGTCGATGTTTCGCGACATGGGCGAAGGCGCAGTCGAGGAACTCGATCGCATGGTGGAAGTTGCACGTCCGTGGCTGGAACGGGCCGTGGCCGATGGGTCGTACCACCATTGGCTGGCGCTTGACGCCTCCGGCCACGTTGCTGGCGGCGGAGGGGTGCTGCTGTGTCCGTGGCCGGCGAGTCCCAAAGACCCATGCACCGAGCGGGCGGTGATCCTGAATGTGTACACGGAGCCGGAGTTTCGGAAGCGAGGAATTGCGCGGCAAATCATGCAGACCATTCTGGTCTGGCTCAAGGAGCGAGGATTGCGCGCGGTTAATTTGCACGCCAGCGCCGAGGGTCGGCCATTGTATAAAAAGCTGGGATTTGAGGCGACCAATGAGATGCGGCTGAGGTTCGACCAGACGGACTCAGTTCCGGCCGGAAGTAGCGACTCCCGCTCAGGCCAGCGCTTTGAAGATGGCGATGGGTCCTAGAATCCCTACCGCAATTCCGTAGCCCAAATCGGCCCAGACGACGCGCGCATAGTTCAATACATGCAGGACTGCAGCCAGCGGAAGGCTGACAATGGCGAGGATGTTACCTTTCTTGGCGAGGTCTGGCGCAACTGCCCAGATGTTGGTCAGATCGACGGTTGAGGGAAAGGAGTGCATACCGATCGACAGCCCGAGCCAGTAAAAGAAATAAGCCAGTGGATCGTCAACCTTCAGTTCCCACACTGGCAAGAACGCGGCTGTGCAGAAAACCATGCACAGAAGCGTATTAATCACGAAGGGTCCCATGCTGACGAAAAACAGCGCCCGGAAATCATCTGTCTTTTCGTGGATCACGTATCCCGCAGGATTGCCCACGCGAAAAAAGCACACGTCATAAACCGCCAGCCCGAAAAGCTTGCAGAAAAACAAGTGGGCGGCCTCGTGGACGATGACTCCAGGAAATGTCGCCAGCGAAATCACAAAGCCGGGAATAAAGAACATAAGTCTCCCCTATTTCGTTTCCTGGCCACTGCGGAAGCGGCGGTCGTATTCGTGTTTGTCGATGATTTCCCTTGTATCCAGACGGTGCTTGATCCGCGCCGAGTACTCCTGGAACGACGCTTCGGAGTCCTTATCACCTTGCGAAAGTTGCCGTGCCTTTTCCATCATCTCTTCTGTGCGCGTACGGAAACTGGCGTCTCCGGTCACCGCATACTTGCAGGATAAGGCCCCGGCCAACGTCGCCGCTGCGTCAGGTGAGGCGGGTTGCGCCTTCCAGTTGGCCTCCGAGATCGCTAAGAGGCGGTCGTAGTCATGGCGATAAAATGCGCTACCGCCTTCAAAGTACGGGACCGCCGCGGCTAGCTGCGGCATTTCCGGATACTCCGCAGCAGCCTGGCGCATGAGCGCCTCGGCCTCCTCAACCGTCGCTGGCTGTTTTTCAAGTTCGGATGCCTTCTCGGCCTTCCCTAGCGCTTGGGTCGCTCGATTCCACAAACCGGACACTTCCTGGAATTCGTCGCTGGTCTCGTAGTGACCGCCTTGGTGTCCTCGGAGGGCCTTTTGCGCGGTGCGAATGTCGCCGATGTGCAAGGCCGCCTTGGCCAGAAGCAGCGAGGCCTTGTCGGACTGCGGAGCAAGTTCATCCGCCTCCTTCAGAAGTGGCTCAGCCTCCCGGTAGTTGCCCTTCTTCACCAAGCGCTCGCCGGCATACATCAGGCGGCCGGCGTGAAAGTATTTGCGGCCATGCACGAGCGCGATTGCGAGAAGCAGCAATAAGGCTGCCAGTGAGGCTTTCAGCCAGACCGGATAAGGCCAGTTCTGGATATGCTGCTGGCAGTTTGGGCAAAACGGAGCCCCTTTGAAAACCGGGAAATCAGCCGAGCCGGTGGCATCCGCTCTGGTCTTGCAGCGTGCGCACACACTCCCGTCGACGACAGAAACCTTCTCCAGTTTTTCGCCACGCTCGGCGGCAGCCCGTTCTTCTTTCCAGCTGCAGGGCTCGCAGAAAAGCTTGCCCTTGATGCTGTAGAAAGACCCGATCGGAGCGGTCAAGCCGCATCCAGTGCATGTTCCTTCGCGCATGACCGGGAATTGTAACCTAGCGGAAACGGTTTGCAAGTGATACTGCGCGCCTGGGAACGACCGAGCCAAAGCCTGACAGCGGATTGTCTCCAACTGTCAAGCAAACCAAGGGCCAACTCCTGATAATCTGCTAACGTTCGGGCTGCTGCTCCGTCTATTTCTGTGCAAGGTTGAGGTTCGACCACTTGTAGGGGATAGAGACAGAACATGCCGGCCGATTCTTACGCAGTTGCATTTCCGGTTGGCGAGATTTCCCGTCCGAGGCGGGCGGCACTGGACGGCGATAGCAGCAAGCAGAACCCCATGAGGGGCTCCTTGGCAGCGCAGGGCAACCGCATTGACGACACGAGTCTGATTCGGGAGGCGCAGCAGGGCAACCGCGCGGCCTTCGAGGTCCTGGTGCGTCATTACGATCAGTCGGTGCTGCGGCTGGCGCTGCACCTCACCGGATCGGAGTCCGACGCCCAGGATGTCTATCAGGAGGCCTTCCTCAAGGCCTACAAGAATCTGGGCAGTTTCCGCTTTGAGTGTTCTTTCTACACCTGGATCTACCGCATCGTCACCAATCTCTGCCTCGATCATCTGCGGAAACGGAGCGTGCGCAAGGAGGAGGCTCCGGTCGCGGTGGACGCGTCCGGCGAAGAGTACAGCCGGTTGGAGCAGTTCGCCGACGCGCGCTCGGGAGCGAATCCGGAACGCGATTTGATGCGGCGCGAACTGGGCCGCAAGATCGGAGCGGCCCTGTCGGGACTGACGCCTCGCGAGCGCATGGTGTTCGAGTTGAAGCACTATCACGGGCTGAAATTGCGCACGGTGGGCGAGATGCTGAATACGACGGAAGAGACGGCGAAGAATACGTTATTTCGCGCGACACAAAAATTGCGGGCCGCGCTGGCGGAGATGCGATGAGAGGGAGCTACGAGCTACGAGCTACGAGCCGCGAGCACCCGGTTTGCTCGAAGCTCGAAGCACGTGGCTCGAAGCTACAGCGACGGCGAGGAATCAGTCGCCTACAACTTCCCGCGAAGGGATACGAAGATGAAATGTGATTGGGTACGGCAAAACATTTTGTTCTACGTCTACAACGAGCTGGAGGATGATGCTCGCTACGAGGTAGAGCAGCATCTGGCGCGGTGTCCGGAATGCGCCACCGAGTTGAAGGCGGCGCGTAAGTTTCACGCCACGCTTTCGGAAATGCCGGTGGCGGAGCCGACGCCGAACCTGTTGGCGGCATCGCGGATGCGGTTGCAGGAAGCGCTCGAAACGGCGCACCCGGGCGGTTTCTGGCAGCGGCTGATTCTGGAGCCCGTAGTGTGGCTGCGGCAGATTCGGATGGCACCGGCGCTGGCTGCGGCGATTTTCATCGTGGGATTTGGCGGCGGCATTGGCGCGACTTACAACTTTCTTTCCGCGCGCGGTGGTGGTGGCGTGGTGACGGGCTCGCTGGAATCGGGCGGCGGCAATCCGTCACAGCCGCTGGAGGCTTCAGCGATTACGGGAATCCGTTCGGTGACGCAGGAGCCGGGATCGAACCAGGTGAGCATCAAGTACGACACGGTTTTGACCCAGGAAGCGCAGGGCTCGCTGAACGACCAGCGCATCCAGCAGTTGCTGTTGTTTGCGGCGCGCAGCAATTACAACTCGGGCGTGCGGATGGACTCGGTGGATGTGCTGACCCAGGCGCCCGATGATTCGCGAGTGCGGGAAGCGCTGATGTATGCCTTGCAGAACGATACCAATCCAGGTGTGCGGTTGAAGGCGCTGGATGGGCTGAGTGGTTTTGTGCGGCAGGATGGGCGGGTAAGAGATGAAGTTTTGCGGGCGTTGATCGGCGACACGAATGCCGGCGTTCGTATGCAGGCCTTGCGGCTGGTGGAGCCGATGAAAACGGACAGCAATGTGCGATCGGTACTGACGCGGTTGGCGCAGACGGATGAGAACGTCTCGATTCGCTCGCAGGCGCGTGCGATGCTGGCGCAGATGCCGGAGATGGATTAGGAACGGTCGTTGGTCGCTAGTCGTTGGTCGTTAGCAAAGACCTGCGCCCACGATGAATGCCGAACGACTAACGACCAGCGACTGTCGACTTACGCAGTTGAGGAGGACATACATTGAAGCACGCTATAAAACTTGCCGGCGTTGCAGTATTGGTGGCTGCGCTGGCGTCCCTGGCCCTGTGCCAGGAGACTCGGGTCTATCGCGAAGGCAGCAACTGGGTCCAGGAAATGACGGGAGACCTAGGTGCGGCGAAGAATCTGCGGGTGAAGCTGGACGCGGGATCGGTGCGGGTTCAGGGCGGATCGCAGGCGGGGATCACATACGTCATTCATCGCAGGGCATATACATCTTCGGAAGACAAGGCCCGCCGCGAATTTGAGTCGTACCGAGTCAACACGTCGGTCAAGGGAGACACGGCGTGGATCGTGTCGGAGTCGGAGAATCGGCGGAATCGTAAGTGCTCGGATGATTTTGTCATCAATGTGCCGCGAAACTTGCAGTCCGCCAAGATTGATACTGGCGGCGGCAACGTAAATGTGACTGGGATTGCCGGACGTCTCGACCTCGAGAGTGGTGGTGGGAATATTCACCTGGATGATATCGGGAGCGAGGTGACGGCGGAAACCGGCGGGGGCGCGATCGAAGTCGGCAAGGTGGAAGGCAATGTGAGTCTGCAGACGGGCGGAGGAAACATCAAAGTTGCATCCGCCAAGGGCGAGATCAAGGCGGAAAGTGGAGGGGGAAGCGTAGTCGTTCTCTCCGGGCTGCAAGGCGCCGTGCTGCAGACGGGCGGGGGCAGTATTCGCGTGGACAAGTGCAGCGGGCCGGTGAAAGCGACAACCGGTGGCGGGAGCGTGGATCTGGGTGAGATCGGTGGGTCGGCGAAGATTGAAACCGGCGGGGGCAGCATTCGGCTGGCTTCCGCAAATGGACGGGTGCAGGCCCAGACGGGCGGAGGCAGCATTCAATTGGACGGAGCGACCTCGGTGGAGGCGGAAACTTCGGCCGGGGGAATCGTTGTCAAACTACTCTCATCGGCTGGCGGTCACACCAATTCCTCGCTTGAAACCGCAGCGGGCGATATCACGGTCTATCTTGCGAATGATCTGGCGATTTCTATTCGCGCGGAGATCGAAGCCGCCAACGGCCACACCATCCGCAGCGACTTTTCCGATATTCATGTGTCCAGTGAAGGCGGGCCGTGGGGACCGAAAACGGTGACTGCCGAAGGGCAACTCAACGGTGGCGGACCGGTGCTGAAGGTGCGCACAAATTCCGGGAATGTCAACTTCCGCCGCGTCAGCCGGTAGGGACGGTCGCTGGTCGTTCGGGATTCGCTGCGGATTGCGAGAGTTTGCTAACGACTAACGAGCACGGACTCGCTTTGTTCAGCCGGTAGGGACGGTCGCTGGTCGTTAGTCGCTGGTCGTTCGGGATTCGCTGCGGACTGCGAGAGTTTGCTACGACTAACGACCAAGGACTAACGACTAGGTGTTCGGGAGGGCTTATGATCCATCGCTTTCTGCTTTGCGTGTTTCTTTTTTCGCTGGTCGTTCCACTGGTCGCCAGCGCGCAACCGGAACAACTTAACTACGATGGCACCGGCGAAAGCTGGAGTTGGGGTTACGGGTCAGATGAGGCTGGCGGCGGATCGTCGTACCTGGGAGTGGATATCGATGACGTTTCTCCGGAGCGGCTGGGAGAATTGAAGCTCAAGGAAGAGCATGGCGCCGAGGTCACGATGGTCGACCAGGACGCCCCCGCCGGAAAAGCCGGAGTGCACGAGCATGACGTCATCGTAAGCCTGAACGGCACGGCGATAGAGAGTGCCGCTCAATTGCGCCGGATGATTAAAGAGACGCCGCCAGGCCGCGTGGTGAATCTGGGCATCAGCCGCGACGGCCAGCCACTGACGATCAAGGTGCAGCTTGCCGACCGGCACAAGTCGATGACCTGGGCGCCGAAGAGCGGCGAATTCAAGTTCGAGATGCCGCAGATGCCCACGATGCCGGACTTCGACATGCCCGTCTCAGTGGTTGTCGTCCATTCGTCGTTGCGCAGTGGTCTGATGGTTGAGAACATCACTCCGCAACTGGGAGATTTCTTTGGCGTCAAGGGCGGCAACGGCGTGCTGGTGCGCTCGGTGGAAAAAGGCAGTCGCGGAGAAAAAGGCGGATTCCGCGCCGGGGATGTGGTCGTCAAGGTCAACGGCCAGCCGGTGCACGATACCTCTGACTTCAGTCATGCTCTGCGGTCATCGCCGGGCGGCACGGCGGCGGTGACGGTGATGCGCGATAGGAAAGAGCAGAATCTGACATTGACTCTTCCCGAGAAAAAGGATTCGGGCAAGCTGCTGGAAGACAGCTTTGAAATTCCCAATTTCACGGCCGAGACCGAGCAGGCAATTAACCGCGCTGGAGATGAGGTCGCCCGCATGGGTCCGGCCCTCATGGAGAAAGTGCAGCAGCAGGCATTGTGCTGGAAAGACATGGAGAAGAAGTTGCAGGACTCGCAGCGGATCATGCGGGAACAGGAGCAGAAGATGCAGGACCAGATGCGGGACCAGCAGCAAAAGCTGCGCCATGAGTTATCTGGAGATTGGACCGAGATCTGACGCCTCCGGGGGTGGGATGGGCGCCAGGTTACGAAAGTCACTGGCGCTGCCATTTGAACCTTACCCTATCAAAGGGATGGCCAGATTCCAAAGGTGAAGTACCCACTGGTTACCTGTTGCGGTGACCGAAATAACGATAATCTGTTGCCGCAATGGCTTTCCGCGCCCTGTTGTTCTCAAAGAGCCCCGAGACCAGCGCTGCCATGACGGCGGCCTGCGAAAGTGCGGGGATTCGCGCGGAAGTTTGTTCGGACATCTTTACGGCCATCGAAAAAGGGAAGACACGGTTTTTTTCGTGCGTGATTGCGGATTGGGCCGACCAGCCGGAGGCGAGCTTCCTGCTGAAACGCGCGCGCGAATCCACGCCCAACCGAAACACAGTGGCCGTCGCCGTCGTCGATCACGAACCCACGGCGGCGGAAATGCGCGACAACCGGCTCGATTTTCTGGTCTATCGTCCAATCGCCGCCGAGGAAGCCGCTGCCGTGTTGGCGAAGGCTTGTGAACAAATGCAACCGAGCGCAGCCGATGCTGCGGAATCGGCTCGCGAAAACTACAACGCCAGTAGCGGAGGCTCGAGCGCAGCTCCTGTGAGCCCTGACGCATCGGAGCCTAGCCAGCAAGATGCGCCAGCCGATCCCCCGGAAGCGAATGCAGCGGAAGGCAGCGGCACAGGCGAAATTGCGACTTACGAAGAAGAACCTCATCGGCGCAGCTATGCCATAGGGTTCCGCGGAGTTTGTGCCGCGGTGCTGATGCTTGCGGCGGCGTTTTGCCTGTGGCGATCGCACAGGGCCATCGAGTATCTGTCGCGGACGCCGGAGGGCGCATACCGTGTTTTGCGGGAATCGGTGGCGGCGCTCTTTTATGTGAACCAACCCGGGGCGCTGCCCGTCGGTGCCGCCGGGAACGACGCGCAACAGGATGCGTACTTCACCCGAAATCCCAGTTCTAGCGCGCAAGCACCGGCGCTGGGAGTGGTGGCAACCGAGTCCACGTTGGCGGAAGCGCACGTGACTTTACCCAAGGCGCCCGACTTCCCGCTGCCTGTGCCGGTGTATGTGCATCAAGAACCGCCGCCCATCCATGTGGAGCGAGCGGCGATTCCAGAGAGCATGAGAAACTCGCCGCCGATTGAGCGCCCGGTGGTAGTGACGGCGAACCCGGCGCAGATGATGCCGGTCTCCGCGCCGCAGTCGCAGCCTTCGGGTCAGCAATTCAGCGAGCCGGTCGCGGTGAGCGAAGAAGCAGCGCGGGCGCTGTTGGTTCAGAGTGTCAATCCCGTTTATCCACCCGAAGCGCTGGCGCAGAAACTTCACGGGTCGGTGGTGCTACAGGCGGTGGTGGGGCGCGATGGCGGCATAGAAGACCTGAAACTCGTGCGCGGAAATTTCGTTCTGGGCCGGGCGGCGATTGCCGCGGTCAAGCAGTGGAAGTTCCAGCCCTACAGCCTCAACGGCCACGCTGCAGCAACTCAAACCACGATCACCATCAATTTCAGCTATCCGCCAGGGTAGCAACTGTGATGAGCCCACGGCGGAGGGACGGGCGTCTCGCCGTCCAGCCGGGCGGGGATGCCCGGCGCTCCACTACTCGTGATCATGTCCTTCCGGCGTGCCGGTTGGAGGGGCTGCCCCGCTGGATTGTTTCCAATAATCCTGGACCGCCGGCGGCAGCTTTTCGACGCGGGTGAGGAACGCCGTGAGCTTCCATATCTGAGGCTCGGAGAGCGTCTTGTCCCAGGCGGGCATGCCACTATAGCGGACGCCGGTGCGAATCACATAGAAGACATGCCATTCCTCATCATCGGGCGGGTGAAGAATGAGATTCGGAGCCGGGGGATAAAACGATTTCGCCAAGGTCGAGGGCTGGCGGTCGATACCGCCATGGCAAAGCGCGCAATTCATGGTGTAGATCTTCAGGCCCTCGATCAGATTCTCATCCGTGGGGGGCACGGGATTGTTGAGGCGGGGAGCGTGGCGCTCCACCGAATTGTCGAGGGCGCTCATGGCGAAGTGACGCTCCATGTCCGGCGGAGCGTGGTTGGCTCGGGTGGGCAAAAAGCCGAGCAAGGCAAGACCAAGACCGCCAATCAGCAGAACCAGAATGGTGATGACAATCCCCAGAACGAAGTTGCGCATTTCAGATCCTCGGAGAATAGCCGAGCTGAGCCCGGCTTTGGACGGGGCAGAGCCCCGTCACCACACGGACGGTTTCATTCTACCTTCAACGGCGCGGCAACCGAGCCGACGCGTCCGCTAAGGCCGTCACGGACCACGAAGCGGACAGTGTATTCTCCGGGAGCAAGATCCAGAGCGCCGCGGTAGGCAAGACCCTGCTGGCGAATTGAGGGCAATCTTTCCGGGGGCAGATGAACGTCGATTTTCTGCCCCATGGGATGATCGACCGGTTTGCCTTCAAGAGTTTTCGCCAGTACCACGAAGTCCATCACCACGTGGTTATTGTCGGCGTCGTTGATCAGCGCCGCATCCGGCGCCAGGAGCATTTCATAATTCACCTGTTTCTTGCCCGCCTCTTTGCCGGGTTCGATTTTGTCCCACTTCGCCACTAGCGCGAGCGATGTGAAATCCAAAGGCGACTGCAACGCCGACGAAATGTCGCTATTGCGGCTGTTCTCGGGATCGACGGTGGCATTGGTCACAAAGAAGCCGCTGCGCGTGCGCACTTCCGTGTGATCGCGCTTCACTTTCACCGCCAGCTTGCGCCAGCCCGACTTGGTCTTCGAGCGATCCAGATAATAGCCCAGCATGTAGTATTCGGCGGAATCGTCCACCGCATTGCGAAAGCCCTTTACCAGGTCGTTGGAGTTGTAGTAGGCGCGCCCACCGGTCATCGACGCAAAAGTCTGGAAACTCGACTGGGTATCCACTTGCCGCCAAGTCATGTTGCGCGCGTAGTTTTTTCCCGGATTGCGCACTGAGGCGCTGGGCGTAGTCACAACCTGCAGCCCCTTCACGTCCACCGGGTAGAGCGCAATTTCTGCGTCGTTCAACAGTTGCCAGGTATGTTCATACAGGGGCAGCACATCGCTCAGAGAATCGCGGCCAGCGGGCGCGAGCTGCATGGTGTTGTCGCTTACGCTGAAGGGAAATCCGCCGCTAGCCCAGATCAGCGACTTGCGGCCGGGGAATCCTGCCAATGCTTGTGCCACCTGTTGCATTCCCTCCAAGGTGTAGGTGATGGCGAGGCGCTGCTGGAACGATTGAAAATTCAGTTCCGAATCTTCCATCATGGTCTGGATTTTTTGGGCTTCGGTCTGCACGGCGCCGGGGTCGACACCCGCGCTGCCATCGGGGCTGGCGCTTCCGGTCACGGCTTCCACATCTTCCGGGCTGTCGACCAGTTGGACCGTGTCGCCTTTCACCTTATGCAGTGCCGCCACCAGGACGCGAGGGTCGGTGGTGAAGTCATGAATCACGTGAACGCCGCTGCGGGTAAGGGTGTAGAGGGCTGTGGGCTCGCGTTGATCCACTGATTGCGTTAGATACTTGAGCAAGTCCTGACGCGCATAGGCCTGATCCACGAAGCGCGTGTTGATAAAGTCGAGCACCATGAGCGTAACCCGCCGGCTGGACGGCCCACCGGCCAGGGCATTGCTGAACTCATTCGGCTTCATGGGACGCGACATGCGGTGCGGGTCGCTGGTGATTTCCTCGAAGGTGGCAATCTTCTGTTCGGCGCCGTTTTCCAGCACCGTGAAGTCTTCCTTCTTCAGTCCGGTGATGTGATTGCCAGACTTGTCGGTCACCAGCGTCGGGATCAGCACCAGTTCAGCGCGCGCGGTGAATTTGACTTCAGCGTTGTCCTCTTTGTCCTTGGCTTCTGCGAAGACAAAAATGGAACCGGCCAACGCGGCGATTATGGTGACGTAGCAGGAGAGCCTGCGGCCAGTCGTCATTCCCAAACTCCCTTCTGCTGCGCGAAAAGGATGCCGGGTAATTCACGGCGCGGATTGAGTTCTGAGACGAGAAGCACCGCTTGGTTGGCCAGTATATAACAGGGGCGCAACGCAACAGAACGCGCAGTAGGAGGGTGTGGAGTCAGTAACAGGAGGGTGCGCCATTTCTCGCGCGTGAAGGGTGGGGCATCCGTCGGAGTTGGATTCCGGGATACCCCACACCTGGATGGAGAGGCGGATCAATAACTAAGAATTACTTCCTCGGGCAGTGTTCCGCCGTAGCCGCATTGTGGGGTCAATCCAGAGGATAGATTGGTTACGGTCCAGTGCGGCTTGGCGATCTGGACAAACTTGTCGTTGTAGAGCCCCAGTTCATAGAAATTGATGGCGCCATTGGAGGGGTAATCGCCGCACTGGGCGATGTTATAGACCTCCAGTGCGCCGCCAAAGGCCCAATTGAAGGTCTGCCCAAAACTTGAGGTATCGAGCAACTCCGAGAAGTTTCCCGATGTCACATCATAGGTAACGATGTCCCACGAGCCGCAAGACTTTGTTCCCGCGGAACATGTGTCGAACATATAGCCTAGGATGAGATCTCCCGAATTGACTCGTTCCGGCGCGGCCTCAAAGACAGTGCCGCTCACGCAGCAATTCCAACTGGCGATGCCCCACGCTGAGGCGTAATCGGAGTTCCACCCCAAGACAGGCTGAATGATCGTCACAACATCCTTGTAGTCCTCCATGCCAGGGAACAGGTACACGGTCTGGCCGTCGTTGGTGCTCGGCGCTGGGGGGACGTTCCAGTAAGCATACATATAGCCAAAGGAGGAAGTCGTGGTGGTGCTCGCATATTCAACCCAGGCATGGCCGATCGAGGGCGGGTTAACGGCGTGCTCATCCCCGGTTACCTTTTCTCCGTCGGCTTTGTAATGGGCAAAGGCGCACGCCTGGATTTTGTCGGAGCTTCCATTCGCGTGCAGGATGGCCTTTTCATCTCGCCGCACATCATCCCCTTTCGCCAAGTGCGTGACGCAGCTGGGCTCGAAGTAGCCGAAAGGCGTGATGACATAATTTGCCGGAACAGCCGCTGGGCGCTTTGCTCCAGCGGGAGTCAGGGCTTGGGCTGCGGTCAGACCAGCAACCAGCGTGGTGATGGCGATCGACTTGAGAACTCGTGAGTACGCTGAGATACGGGACATCGTCTTGCTCTCCTATGGGGACAGGGCTTTGGCACGCGTTGCTTGCCGCGGGGGAATTCATCGAGCGAATTCCCCCGCCCCGTCCATTTTCCTGATCTAATAGTGCGGCGCGCCGGGAATTCGTATCACGGCGGCTGGGCCACATCAGCGCTGCGAGTGCACCGTGGTTTTTCGCTGAACGTCGACAGAACCGATCCTCAGGACCTGCGACCCTGTAAACTGGAAGAAGAATGAAGCGCGTTCAGTTCATCGTTCTCTTTCTGACCGGGGTTGTGCTGATCGGTGGCAGCCGGTTCGCCTGCGCCCAGTATCAATATGGACGGATCGACTCGGTCAAGAAGTCCGTCACTACGTCCACGAAAGTCTGGGTGGTCAACACTCCGCTGGATGAAGAACGGACGCAGTACACGATCTCCGCTCACGTGCAGGACAGGATTATTACCGGCACCTACGAGCTTTCCGCTACCGAGTCGGAACCCCCGCCAGAATGGGTCTCCGGCTATGCGGTGCAGCTGGAGGTCAGCGGCGATTCGCTGTATCTGCGGTCGTCGACCGGCAGCGTGCGTTTGCATATTACGCAACGGAAGACTGCGGGCCCGATGCGGCCCATCACCGCGGAAGAAAAAAAACGGCTGGCAGAACTCGACGTCGCGCCGCAAGCGCCGGAATCGATGATCGGCTTTTCGAAATCCGGAGGCGACAAGGTCGCCGTGCCCGAGCCAGCTCCACCACCACCTCCGCCCCCGCCGCCCGCGACAGGCACGGTGACGGTGCGCTCCACTCCGTATCTTTCGGAGGTGTTCGTGGACGGCGACTCCATGGGATACACTCCGGCAAAGATCGCGCTCGGCCCCGGAAAACACAGCTTCCGCGTCGAGAAGCCGGGCTACACGCCGTGGACGAAGGTGATGACGATTACGGTGGGATCGGAGCTGACCCTGGATGCGACGCTGGTGAAGAAATAGAGCCACCTCATCTCCGCCTATCTCCCCGCAAATGGCTTACAATTCCCCTTCCATGACGGTCGCGGTTCGCTCTTTTGCGAAGATCAATCTCGGACTCTACATCGGGGCCGCGCGCGCGGACGGATATCACGATCTGCGCACGGTCTATCAGACGATTGCGCTGCATGACGTGATCCGGGTGAGCGTCGGGAGTGGTCGTGGGATTGAGATAGCGTGCAAGAATAAGGACCCGCGAGTTCCGCTGGATTCGTCGAACACCTGCTATCGCATCGCCGAGCTAGTGCTGGACGAACTTGGCGCTAAGAGCAGAGTCTGCGTCGAAATCGAGAAGCGCCTGCCGGTGCGGGGAGGGTTGGGCGCGGCGTCTTCGAATGCGGTGGCAACCATGATCGCTCTGGAGCTGGTACTTAAGAAGACGAGGGCGATCAAAAAGAAATTGTCCGGGCCCACGCGCCTGCGAATTGCGGCTGAGGTCGGCTCGGATCTGCCGCTGTTTCTGGTGGGCGGGACGTCGCTGGGAGTGGGGCGCGGCGAGGAGGTTTATCCTTTGCCTGATCTGCCTTTCGTGCCGATGGTGGTGGTGGTGCCGGAAGTCGGGGTCTCGACGGCGCAGGCGTTTGCCGATTGGGATGCGTTAATCCAGAGGGAAAAGGCTGCCGAGCTTAGCTCGGCTGGACGGCCGGGGGCGGCCGTCCCTACGCGAACCGGGACGGGCGAGGACGCCCGTCGCTCCACAGACGGTGAGCGATTGACGCGGCCGGGGGCGTCCGATAGACTGTTTGAGGTTGGCTGCGCGCTGTCGGCGTGGCTCAGTGGTTCACCCAACACCGGTGCTCCTGCAAAAGGCGGGAGCCGGGCCGGGAGCTTGCTTCTCGACCTTGTCCGTACCGGGATTGAAAACGACTTCGAGAAAGTCGTCTTTCCTCAATATCCCGAATTGCGAGACATAAAAGGTGCGTTGGAGCGCGCGGGGGCGAGGTACACTTCGCTCTCCGGGTCAGGGTCAACCCTTTACGGGCTGTTCCGGTCGCCAGCCGATGCCGCGAAGGCGGCAAGCCGTCTGCGGAAGCAGGGGGTGAGGGCGGAGGCGACCAGTACGTTGACGCGCCAGCAGTACTGGGGAAAATTGTTGATCGCTGGTCGTTAGTGGTTGGTCGTCAGTCGTTGGCGTTCGGTTCTGGGGTATGATTTAGTGGCCAGCCGATGGATCGTGCATTTTGGGCCGTCGACTAATGGTAGGTCAAGTGCCTTTGGAGCACTTTGTCTAGGTTCGAATCCTAGCGGCCCAGCCAGATAACCAGTTCTCAGTTGCCAGTTCTCCGTCGAGATCACTGGAGCCCCAAAACTGAGAACTGAAAACCAGGAACTGAGAACTGAAACTATGGCCACAGTTGCAACCACGACTGCCGAAAAAACCGTGGCGGAAAAAAAGCCGCCTACGGAGGAGAAGCCGGAACGCAAGCCTCAGCGTGCCCGGGTCGACGACCGATTCAAAGTCTTCTGTGGAACCGCCAACGAGGCGCTCTGCGATGAGGTCTGCAGCTTTCTTGGCCTGACGCGCGGACAGGCCCTGGTCACGCGCTTCAAGGACGGCGAAGCGTATGTGCAGATCCAGGAAAACGTCCGCGGGGCCGATGTGTTCGTGATGCAGCCCACCTGCCAGCCGGTGGACATGCACCTGATGGAACTGCTGTTGATGATGGACGCGCTCAAGCGGGCGTCCGCGCGGCGCATCACGGCCGTGATTCCGTACTACGGCTACGCGAGACAGGATCGCAAAGATAAGCCGCGGGTGCCGATTTCGTCGAAGCTAGTGGCCGACCTGCTGACGACCGCGGGGGCCGATCGCGCGCTGGTGGTGGATTTGCACGCGCCCCAGTTGCAGGGATTTTTTAATATTCCCGTGGACCACCTATTCGCTTCGCCGGTGCTGGTGGATTACTTCAAGAAGCTGAACCTGCCGAACCTGACGGTGGTTTCGCCGGACGCGGGTGGCGTGGAGCGGGCGCGGTTTTTCGCGAAGAAGGTGGATGCAGCGCTGGCCATCGTGGATAAACGGCGCGTCGAGGTGAACGTTGCCGAAGTGATGAATGTGATCGGCGAAGTCAATGGCCGCACCTGTCTCATCATCGACGATCTCATCGACACGGCGGGAACGCTGGTGAAGGTGGCGCAGGCGCTCGTTGAAAATGGCGCGAGTTCCGTGTATGCGTGCTGTTCGCACCCGGTACTTTCAGGGGCGGCGGTGGAGAATCTTGTGGACTCTCCGATCGCCGAGGTGGTCGTGACCAACACCATTCCGCTTAGAGCGGATGCGGATGCGGCGCGCACTGAAAAGGGCGGAAAGATCAAGGTGCTTTCGATCGCGGGGCTGATTGGACGGGCAATTCAGTCGATTCACGAGGAGACTTCGGTCAGCAGATTGTTTATTTAGAAAGGTCGTTAGCCGCTGGTCGTTAGTCGTTCGCGATTCACCAGCACTGAAAGGTTTTGCCAACGACCAACGACTAGCGACCAACGACGATTTTCACGAAGGACGGAAACGGAATTATGGCGACAGCAACGGATATCAGCATTCTGGAAGCGCAGAAGCGCGAAGCAGGCACCAAGAACGCCGCCCGGCGCGTGCGCGCGGGTGGAAAGATTCCAGCCGTGGTATACGGCGCGGGCAAAGAAGCGGCTTCGGTCGCGGTCGATCCGCGGCAGGTCCTGCGCATCCTGCGGTCGGAGAGCGGGCACAACACGATTTTCGATCTGGCGCTCGACAGCGATCGGGTAAAGGCCATGATCGTGGACTGGCAGTTCGAGCCGATCAAGGGAACGCTGCTGCACGTGGACCTGCAGCGCATCGCCATGGACAAGAAGTTGACAGTCACCGTTCCGGTCGTGCTTAAAGGCGAGGCAGAGGGCGTGAAGACGGAGGGCGGCATTCTCGAGCAATTGCTGCGCGCGATCGAAATTGAATGCCTGCCGGTCGACATTCCGAAAAACATCGAAGTGGACATCAGCCACCTGGTGTTCGGCGTGGAAGTGCGCGTGAAAGATCTGCCGCACAGCGACAAGCTGAAGTTTCTAACCGACGAGGATCAGATGATCGCGCACATCACCACGGTGAAGGAAGAAGTGGTTGCGGCTCCGGAAGTGGTGGCGGACGCGGCGGCAACTCCGGCTGAACCTGAGGTTATTAAGAAGGGTAAGCAGGAGACCGAGGGTGAAGTCGAGGCCGAGGGCGATGCCAAGGGTAAGGCGAAGCCTGAGAAGGCTGAAAAGTCCGAGAAGAAAGAGAAGAAATAGCTGCTGGCTGCTGGTCTCGAGCTAAGAGCCGAGACCCAAGGTTAGCGCCCAAAGGACGGGCGCGAACCTGGGGCACCGAGCCAACAGCGAAAAGCGAATCCGCGTGAAACTGATCGTCGGTTTGGGCAATCCAGGAATCGAGTACCAGTTCACGCCGCACAATCTCGGGTTCTTGACGATTGACCGGATCGCCAACGGACTCGGGATCGAAGTCAGAAATCGCCAGTGCCGCGCGCTGACTGCGCGGGCACTGATTGACAGTAAGGCGAGCGCCGGGGAGCCTGTGATCCTGGCCAAGCCGGAAACCTACATGAATCTTAGTGGGAATTCGGTGCGGGAGTTGGTGGCCGAGCATCAGGTCGATGTAACGCGCGATCTGATTGTGATTTACGACGAGCTCGATCTGCCGCTGGGTACGATTCGCATACGGCAGCGGGGGAGTTCGGCGGGGCACAATGGGATGGAATCCATCCTCGGCGCCCTGGGTACCGACGAGTTTTTGCGAATTCGGCTGGGAATTGCGCCCGATCGCAAAGTCGCGGACAGCGTGAAATATGTGCTGACGCCGTTCCGCAAGGCGCAGGAAAAAATTGTGGACGAAATTCTCGACACGGCAGTGCAGGCGGTTGAGGTGATTTTGAAAGAAGGACCGGCGGCAGCGATGAACCGGTTCAATCGCAAGAACGACGGTGCGGAGTGAGTGTTGGTGGATCGTCGTTGGTCGATAGTCGTTGGTCGTTGGCAAACGTACGGGCCAGCGATGAATCCCGAACGACTAACGACCGGCGGCAGTATTAAGAGAGTTTGGAGATAACGAATGAATCGTAAATATGAATTGATGTTCATCGTCCGGCCCGACATGGTGGACGAGGATCTGAACAAGCTGATTTCAACGCTCGAGTCTTCGGTGACTTCGGCGGGCGGCACGGCCAAGAGCGAGGTATGGGGCAAGCGCCGTCTCGCGTACAGGGTGGGCAAGTTCAATGATGGCATTTTTGTGCTGATGTTGATTGAAGCCACGGGCGCCACCGTGCACGAAGTCGAACGCCGCTTGCGTGTGACCGAGCCGGTGATCAAGTTTCTCACCGTGCGCACGGACGAAGAACTGAAGCGACTCGATAAGGTCAAGAAACTCCGCGACGCGAAAAAGAAAGTCAGCGCGCAACCGGCCGCTGCCGCTGCCGCTCCGGTCACGCCGATAGCACCGGCGACACCGGAAGCTGCAACGGAAACACCGGCCTCGGCCCCGGTTTAGTAATCGTTCTGGGAGGGGCACGGCTTCAGCGCTGCAAGAAAGCAGGCCTCGGTCCCTGAGGGCGGGCAACGCGCTCTCCAACGAAATCTTAGAAAGCAGGAGAATTATGGCAGAAGAAACAAGAGCACCAGGCGCATCAAGCGGCGGCGAAAGTCGTCCGGAGCGTAGTGGTGGCGATCGTCCCGAGCGCAGTGGGCCGCGCGGTCCGCGTCCCGGTGGAGGCCCTGGCGGTCCCCGCGAAGGTGGCCGTAAGTTTTTCCGGCGCAAGAAGGTTTGCAAGTTCTGCGTCGAGAAAATCGAAGCGGTCAATTACAAAGACGTGCGTCTGCTCGCGCAATTCGTGGCGCAAAGCGGCAAGATCACTCCGCGACGCCTGACCGGTGTGTGCACACCGCACCAGCGCCGTCTATCGAGGGCCATCAAGCAGGCGCGCAACATCGCTCTGCTGCCTTTCGCGGGACGCGCGCAGTAAATTCAAGATCGTCGTTGGTCGTTCGTCGTTCGCGGTGCATCGCTAGGACAACGCGCTTTGAGCGGCCAAGACTTGCGAACGGCCAACGACTAGCGACCAACGACCAGATTTTCACGAAACGGAGTCATGTATGGAAGTCATCCTGAAAGAAGACGTGCCCAAGCTGGGCAGCCGCGGTGAGGTGGTGAAAGTCGCGGAGGGATACGGGCGGAATTTTCTGCTGCCCAAGAAACTGGCGATTGAGGCCACCGTCGCCAATAAGACTGTCATCGAGCAGATGAAGGCCGCCGCCGTGCGCCGATCCGCCAAGGAAAAGACGGAAGCGGAAGCGCTAGCCAAGCAGTTTGACGGGCTCGAAGTGAAGTTCCTGCGCAAATCAGGCGAAGCCGATCAGTTGTTCGGATCGGTAACGGCCGGCGATATTGCCGACGCGCTCGAGAAGAAAAGCTTCCACATCGATCGCCGGAAGATCCAGTTGCACGAACCGCTCAAGGTCGTCGGCGAGTTCACCGTTCCCATCAAACTGCACAAGGACGTGACCACGCACTTGAAGGTGGTTGTCGATAAAGAGGCGGCAGCGGCAGAATAACTTTGTTTCGCGGTGCTCGTGTGGGGTCGGGCGTCTCGTGAGCCAGTCCTGAGCGCAGTCGAAGGGTCCTGCCGGGCGGGGGCGCTCGGCGCTCCATCAAACGTTATTCGGCATCCTTTCCGAAGAATTCCTCCACTTTTTTCAGGTCTGTCGTTCTGCTGTAGGGTGGAAGACTCTCCACAAAGACGCGCCCGTACTGCTTCTTCAAAATCCGGTTGTCGAGCAGCGCCAGCAAACCACGATCGTGCAACGACCGGATCAATCTGCCGAACCCCTGCTTCAGAGTAATGACCGCGCTTGGCACCTGGTATTCGAAGAAAGCGTTGCCGCCGGCCGCGTCGATGGCTTTCACCCGCGCCGCCACCACCGGATCGCTGGGCACGGCGAATGGCAAGCGATCGATAATCACGCAGCTCAACTGCTCGCCTTGCACATCCACACCCTGCCAGAACGAAGACGTGCCGAAGAGCACGGCGTGGGGCTTGAGCCGGAACTGCTCGAGCAGAGCCGACTTCGGAGCGTCTCCCTGCTTGAGCATCGGGAAGTCCAACTGGCCCAGCAGGCGCTCGTAAATGTCGTTCATCTGCGCGTAGCTGGTGAAGAGCACGAAGGCGCGTCCGCGGGTAATCTCGAGCAACCGCCGGACAAGGCCAGCAGCCTCGGCGGCGAATTGCGGCGTGCGTGGATCAGGCAGATCGGGCGGGACGTAGAGGATCGCCTGGCTCTCATAATCAAAGTGCGAAGCAACGATCAATTCGCGCGCGTGGTCGAGCCCAAGGCGTTGCCGCATGTAGTCGAAACCGCCGCCGACGGCGAGCGTTGCCGAGGTCAGCACGGATGTCTCCAGTTTCGACCACAGGCACTCGCGCAGAATCTGGCCGACTTCGATGGGAGTGGCCTGCAAGAAAACGTTGACGCGGCCTGAGCGCTTTCCCTCAGGGGCTGAAGCCCCTTTCTCAAACGCTGACGTTCCGGCGTGGCTGAAGCCACGCCCTTTCAAAGCTGCGCCCGTCGAGGTGCCCGGCGCTCCACGAAAACCGCGGCGCTCGATCCAGAAGACCGTGTTCGGATCTTCGTTTTCCATCACGAAGCGAAGTTGCACCTGCAGTTGCTGCGCTCGACGCACTAGAGTGAAAACTTCTTCCGGCTTCTGCGGAAGTTGCTCCAACTCCGCTCCTAGCCGATACAGCGTTTGATTGAGGGCGAGAAATTCTTCGCCGTTTTCCTCCAGGAATTCGCGGCGAGAGTCGAAGGCAAAGCGGCCCTCTTTCGCGGGCAGGAGCGAGAAAAAAAGTTGGGAGCGCTCGCGCACCGACTGAATCGCGCCCGACATCTGCGGCGTGTAGAGGTGTTCGCGCTGCAAGAGGTGTTCGACGTCGCGCGCCAACTCATCTATCCGCAGATTGCTGACGGAAATCCCAAAGTAGTTGCCGGCAACTTCTTCCAGTTCATGCGCTTCGTCGAGGATAACGGCCCCGCACTCGGGAAGAACGCCGGCGTCGGGCGCGCCATCGGCTTCGAGTTTGATGGAAAGGTCGGCGAAGAACAGATGGTGGTTGACGATGATGATGTCGCTCTCGGCCGCCCGCCGCCGCATCTCGGTGATGAAGCAGCGCGAAAACTCGCTACATTTCTGCCCGGTGCAAGCTTCCGCCCGCGCGTCGAGCTTGTGCCAGACCGCGCTCGCCTCGGGCAAGTCCGCGAGTTCGGCGCGGTCGCCGGTCTGCGTCGTTTTCTCCCACGCGGCGATGGCGCGGTAGTGCTCGATCTCTTCCAGTCCGCTAAGCACTGGCTGGTTGGTGAGGTCGTAGAGCTTCTTGCGGCAGAGATAGTTGTTGCGCCCCTTCATGTAGCAGACGCTCAGCTTTCGATCTTCTCCGGGGAAAAGCGCTCGCTCCAACGCCGGAACGTCCTTAAAAAAAAGCTGCTCCTGCAGATTCTTCGTGCCGGTGGAGATGACGACTCGTTTGCCCGAGCGG
>Ga0182014_10002351_pt1 | contig 23924 bp, 19 predicted proteins | sample 612S2DmetaG_FD_120489 | JGI IMG/M metagenome (GOLD analysis project Ga0182014, IMG submission 120489) | Permafrost microbial communities from Stordalen Mire, Sweden - 612S2D metaG | ecosystem: Environmental > Terrestrial > Soil > Wetlands > Permafrost | place: Sweden: Stordalen | collected...
TCAATAGCAGAGCTCTTGATGCGCAACTCCTCGAGTAGGCGGGCGTGGCTGATATGATCGATCGACTTCTCCATGGGCATCCCTGACAATGCATTTTTAAATTTCTTTTAACTTCCCTACTGTCCCGGCGTTTTAGTGAGACGAGGATGTAAAGTATATAAAACAATGAGAATAAGCAATAAAAAGTTATTTAGGGATAGGAACAGGATGGCTGGATACGGCTCTAATAACAGGGGACATCATTCCATCATGGTCGTGCGCGTGATGCCTGATAAAAAGCTCCGGGACGGCGTCTCTTAATGCGATTTGACACCGGTGAGAATGCCCACATAGTTCGGATCGTAAGCGCCGAAATTGTACGTCCACGTCTCCGGACCCAGGCTGGGCAGGTTCAGGCTGAAACCCTTGCTGTTCGGCGGGGAAGAGACCAGTACCGTTTTGTCGAAGGTTCCATCGGCCGATACCGCAGAGGCGTTCCAGTCTTTGACGGGCGCTCCTGTCACGGAGGCATTCGTCCGGGCCAACTCCGCCTCGTCGACCTTCTTCATATCTGCAAAAGCCGGTGAAAGGAAGACGAAACATAAAACCGCAATGACCGGCAAGAAAAATGGCAGGAAGTATTTTTTTATCCGCATTTTCATCTCCCCCCATCGTCCGGACAGAACCCTGCTTCGCGGAGGCGGCGCTTGGAGTCACAGGACGGCGTCTCTTAATGCGATTTGACCGAGGTTATGCCCCCCGTCATGCTCGAATTCCACTGTCCAAAATAGAACTGAAACGTTGTCTGGCCCTTGATGTTCAGATCCAGGTTGATAGCATCCCCCGTATCCTTGTTCATCTGTGGGGAATAAACAGAGTTGTTAAGGGTTTCATTGGTCTGCCACGTTTCCGGGATGACCGCGTCTTTTTCAACGCCGACGTTCCAGTCTTTGACGGGCGCTCCTGTCACGGAGGCATTCGTCCGGGCCAGCTCCGCCTCGTCGACCTTCTTCATATCTGCAAAAGCCGGGGCAAGGAGGACGAAGCATACGACCGCGATGACCGGTATAATCAGGCCAGGAAATAATCTGGAAAAAATGCACTTCATGGATGAACCCTCTTTTAACATGATTTATTATACAATTTTTATCGCCTGAATGCAAGACAAAAATTAAGGACTTTATGATGATTTCATGTTCTTTCGGCGGAAAGAGAAAATAATCCTCGCGGCGCAGGATTATTTAGGGGGAGATTTTCATATTTAAACGGTGGATCTGGATGCCGTCAATGGCGATAGGCCCGAAATCATTTCCGCCGAAGTTAACATCTGCCACACGGACGGTGCCGGCCATCGGCAGGCTCAGAGATATGTAAGTATTATTGCTGTTATCCGTCGCTACGTCCATCGTGGCGGGCGTATTGGAAGCATCGCCAATCGTCCCGATCTTGAAGAAGTTTGACGTCCCGCCGAACACCCATGTGGCGGGGTTCGCCGGATCATCCGACCCACCGGTGGCCGAACCGACGATGTGGATCCCGGAAAGGCTCAGGGCCGCCGGGGTGGTGTTGTACGTATAGGTCAGAGCGCTGGCAGAGATCGCCGTCGTATAGTTGAAGCTTATCCCGCTGGGGGCGTGCGCCCAGAGTTGGTAAACCGAAGGGCCTTGGCTCAGTGCGGCCAGGTTAATGGATCCCAGGGACTGTGCTATATAGGCGGAATCCGCGTCACTGTAATAGTTCAACACTAGATTACCCACGCTATACCAACGGGGGTTCATCTGGGAGGTATCCACCATCGTAATGAAGGTCCGGCCGCTGTTGTCCGTTGCCACATCAATGGTATTCGGCTGCAATACCACCGGGTTGGCAAGAGGGTCCCAAAGGGTGGCAAAGGAGAACGCGCCTCCCGCCCCGTTATCTATGTTAAAGTCGTACAACTGAATCCAGTTGGGGTTGATTTGCGTATCGGAGAAGCTTATGAGATTAAAGTGAATCAGTTCCGATCCGCTAAGCATGATCGACAGGCCGGCCTGACCCGTGATCCCCCTGAGGACCTCGTCGCTTAACTGCGATATTTGAGCCCGGACCGTCCCCGGCGTCAGGAACAATGACAAGATAAATATACACAGGATAGCGCCACGCCCCAATACGGCAAACATGGCTTTGCTGAAAAAGGAAGAAATGACGCGACAATGACTCAATGGCCTATATTCTGGCATTTCGATACCTTATCTCCTGATAAGTAATTTAATCATGGACCTTGACGTTTGTAAATACTTCTTTCGGGGTATTTATTATGGTCACATAATAGAAACGACATCTGGTTTATAAAATCCCTCCTAACCTCCCTTTACGAAAGGGAGGTACTCCCCTCTTTTCTCGCGTGCCCTTTAGGGTAGTGGGGGAGATTTCTTTGCCATGTCTATTATTCTATCTCGAGACTATTAATATCAGCTCCGCACGTTCAGCCGCTTAAATCATTTCACGATCTCGATCTCGTAACGGACAAACCCCTGGTTGGCCAGGGCCAGTGTATGAAGGTGCGTGGCGTCGGTAAATACCAGCGAGGTGCCCTTGACGATGGCCTCGAATCTATTCGAGGCTTCCTCTCCATCCACAACGATAAACCAAGCCCCGCCTGACAACGCTGCGTAGGCCAAATGTTTCGAATCGGGGCTGAATGCCGGAATGGATACGCCGTCATAGGCCTTTCCCTCTTTTCCGTCAATAACCATACTCCACTTGCCGTCTTTCAGCGCCATATAGAACATGCGCCGCGAATCGGGGCTGAAGGCCGGCAGCGTCACCTTGTCATAGGCATTGCCCTCGACACCATCCCTGACGACCAGCCACTTGCCCGCTTTTTGCGCCCCGTAGGCCAGATGAGCGGAGTCAGAGCTGTAAAGAGGGACAAGAATCGCATCATACTTTGTGCCGGCCTTGCCGTCCACCACCATAAACCCTTTTTTCCCGTCCGTGGCGGAATACGCGACATGTCTTGAATTGGGGCTGAATTCCAGGTAACCCAGCTCTGTGAAGGTCGGGCCTTCCTGGCCGTCAATGACTATCAAGCTCTTTTCGCCTTTGACCGCCAGATAGGCGACACGGGATGAGTCCCGGCTGAAGACGGCAATGGCCACCCCATCGTAAGGCGGACCTTCTTTCCCGTTTGTCACCATGAACCATTTTTTGCCCTTTTTGGCGGTGTACGCCACTTGCCTGGAGTCCGGACTGTAACTGCATACCGTGATCTCATCGTAGCTCGGCTCGGCCTTGTTGTTTTCGACGAAAACAAATTTATCGCCCTGTTTGCCGATATAGCCCAAACGGGAAGAGTCGAGGCTGTATACCGGCCCAGAGGTCACATCATACTCCGTCCCCTTCTTGCTGTCCGCGACCATAAACATCTTTTTACCGTTCATCGCCACGTAGGCCACATGGGCGGAATCCGGACTGAAGGCCGGGCTGTTAAGTTTCTGGACGATGTAGTCATATGCTTTTTCCTTTTTACCATCCACCACTACAAACTGATGGTCTCCCTCTTTGGCCACATAGGCCATCCGCTTTGAATCCGGGCTGACGACCGGCACAAATACCGCATCGTACCTCTCGCCTTCCTTTCCGTCATGGACGATGAGCCATTTTGCACCCTTTTTGGCGATGTAGGCCACGTGCTTTGAATCCTTGCTGAAAATCGGGGTATCTTTGCCGATACTGTCAAACGTGGGGGATATTTGGCCATTCTCGATGACGGCAAATTTATTCCCCTTGCGGGCCATGAAAGCCATCCGGGTAGAATCGGGGCTTATCCTCAGGGAGGGAACATACATCTCCCAGTCGGCATAGACTTTGCCGAGAGAGATGTTTTTTTCGACTAGCTTCGGCTCCGCCGCGATGGCTAAGCCTGCGTAAATGACCGGTATAATCAGGACAAAAAATAATATGGAATAAATACGCTTCATGGATGAAACTCCTTTTAAAATGGCAGTGGTTCTTCATACAATTTTTATCGCTGGAATGCAAGAAAAAATATCCCGCGTCGCTTCGCTCCTGGGATAATTTCCAATAGCCCTTGGCTATTGGATAGTTCGACTTACTCTTCCTATAGTCAGAGAGTCTCACTATGACTAACGCTTTAATGAGCCTTGATTTTCCGAAACGTAGTGATCGGAAAATCTTAGAGCGAATTATCCCGCCACCTTCAGGTGGCAGGGACAAACTTCATTTCATTCGCCCTTACCCTTAGCGAGTGTCATTAAAAAGGGCAGGGGGAACGTTCCCCCTGCCCGGTAAAACATGACCCAAACTTCAGGTCGATACTTCAAGGCTGGATTTAGTGAGCTGCTATATCAACCCAACCGTTCATCGTAGCCTGGATACCCGTGGCAGAAATCATGCCCAGCGTACCCTTAGCAGCGCTGTTCAATGCCGCTGTCTGGTCGAGGACTACGTTAGCCGACAATGAGCCAATGCCGACCACGAGGTTGTTATTATTGGAAAGCTTCCCGGTACCGTCGCCGAGGCCGATATGTACAAAGCTGCTGCTCATGTTATGAGTGGCATAGCCAGCATACATAACCTCTGCATTGGTCATGGTAGAGGATACAACGGCTGCATCTACAGTTGCCACGTCAATGGTTACTAAACCACTAAGTGTCAGTCCGGTAATTGTGAAGTTCGTCAAGCCAACAAAACCTGCTTTGTCGGAAAGGCCAGCAGCCTCGCCCCATGAAACTGTGAACGAGCTAACGTCAATAGACAAACTACCACCCAAACCACCCAATAAAATCATTACGCCTGAACCATGTTCGGGTGCCATGATCTCAACGTCTCCATTAATAGTCGCAGTCAGATTGCTCAAGTAAATGGATCCAAGTACCTGATTAATAGTACCAGTTGTACCACCCATTGCTACTTTAGCATTCAATCCGCCGATGCCAACTGCCAAGTTCGTCAAGCCAAACTCGACACCCGTTGCATCGCCTCCATCGGGCCAAACATTGGCTTTAGTAGCCACGTCAATGCTTACTGCACCTTTAACTGTCAGGTTGGTAATTGCCAAGCCTGTTAATCCTACCCAACCTGCTGTGGTGCCGGTGCCTATACCATCAGAGTCGCCCCAGGCCAGTGTTGCGATGTTAAGTTTGTCAATTATAACATTGAGACCCAAAAGAACGCCCTGTGTTGTAAGGCCTTTGGCAGAGATGTCAACATAGCTGCCGCCATTAATATAAACGTCCAGACCACCCATGTATATTTGACCCAAGGTATTATCCAGAGCATTTCCGGTAGGGGTCAATCCATTGTACTGAACATTTCCCGCCGGGTTTGTATTGCCCAGATCTGAAGTATGACTGAGGTTAACATTGGCAGTCATGGAGTCCATAGAGATTTCCAGCGAACCTAAGCCGATCCTGACAAATGTCAGTCCAATTACTCCTGTAATTGTGCCGGCCGTGTCAGTTGCCACGTCAATCGTCAATGGTGCGATTTGAGCAGAAGCTGCGGCACCAGCTGTCAATGTCTGCGCTGCTCCCAGGTCTTGTAAGAGTGCACCAGCAGCCGTCTTGAGAGCGCCAGCAGGCCCTGCTGCGTCAGCCTCAATTTGCACCAGATTATAGTTAGTACCACCTAAATATCCCGTACCGCCTGAAGCAGCATATGTTCCCGTCGCAGCAGCGACTACGTTCGTAATATCAGTAGTAACTGTTGCGGCATTGGTCGTTCCAAATAATTGAAACCCTAGATTATTTGCTGTCTCTGCTGCGTTTATGAGGTCCGTACGTAATTGGACATGGATACCGTTTGCGTTAAGGGTTGTCAGGCCTACCCAGCCGGTATTATTGGTTGTTCCACCTATATTATTTACAACACTCCCGGTCACACCATCAGAGTCGCCCCAGGCAAGTGTATCCATGGTGAGGTTCATATTCACGTCCAGGTTAATGGACACGCCGGACTGGCCTGTCATAGTTGACAGGTCGCTGTCACTTATGGCCGACATGGCCATGGCGGACAGAGGCAACATCAAACAAGCGATAAAGGCTATTGCCTTCAATATGTTCTTCATATCTTCTCCTTTTTTTCATTTAAATTGGTTAAAGGCGAAAATAGCGCCTTATTTTCCGTGATACGCAACACCGGTTTTCCCGGCAGCCCGTACCAGGGCCTCTCCGGTGAGGACACTCCTTCCTCACCCCTTCCTCATTCCGCCGTGCATCACCTCCTTAATTTTGTATTCTGTATTCTGCGTCCTTTCCGCTTACTGAGGAAAGGACTTTTATTTTAGGGCGTTCTGGTGGCACTGCCCCAGTTGAACGAGTAGCCCATCTGGTTTCCAACTCCATTGCGTGACAGGGACAGGTAAAAACCGCCCCCGTTGGACGTGATCGTCGCCGCCCCGAGATTAGTACGGCTAATGTTCGTGACGCCGTTGTCGAGAGTGCCACTGAAACTATTGAAGTTAGCGCTGATCGGCCCGGTCAGACTTGTTGTCCCGATTTGCACATATTCCAGCTGGCGTGTCGCCGGATTGGTAATGTCGCCCGAAAATCCCGCCTTGATGTAAAGACCCTGGGCGACGAGATCAGTGCTGGACGTTCCCAGTGAGACGTTTGTCCAGTCGTTGTCCCAGGCTGTCGTACCTTTCAGGTAGTAGCCCATTTTCATCGATTGAATTTCCGTCCAGGTGCTCAGGGTGACGCCGCTGAAATTGAGCGCGACGAGTGAGTTGCCATTAGTATCGGTAGAAAGGGTGAATGTGGAGAAGCCTTGGGCGTAAATAACCGCCATCTCCCCGTCGGAAAGCTCATGCATGCCGGCGCAGAGCGATGGAGGCGCAATGGCCGCCCCTGCCAGAAGGACAAAACCTGCCAGGAAAATTCCGATCTTTCGTGAAGCCGCCTTATACATCCTTGGAGCCTCCTCTGCATTATTATTAACTGCGAGAGTAGAGTATCGAAAAACGGCGGGAAAGTAAATACCACTAAAGGGGTATTTCCCGCTTTTGGGGTGATTACCTAAGGGAAATTACTCCTTTAGTATGAGCGCGTTTAAGCTTTCTCGTCGCGTTTATACGCGAAGTGACAGTAATGGAATTATTCAGAATGCCGTCACTCATGAGCTTTTGATCTCCTGCTTGTAGCGGATGTAGAGAAGGACGGCTTCGACGCGGTTGCGGATGCCTGTTTTTTCGAAGATGTTGCTGACATGCGACTTGACGGTCTTGGCGCTCAGGAAAAGTTTTTGGGCAATTTCTTCGTTGGTCATGCTTTCGCTGATGAGTGCCAGGACCTCCATTTCCCGTCGTGAAACGGTTTTCATTTTGGCCAATTGATGGCTGTTGGGAGATGATTTGAGCAGGTGCTTTTCCTCGCATTCCCGGCGGAGGAGTTCATCGAAGACCCGGCCGATCAGGTGGGTGCTCAGCCATATCTCGCCCCGGGCGACGACGCGGATGCATTTGATAATGTCGGCGTCAAGATGCTCTCTCAGTAAAAAACCGCGCGCGCCTTCCTTCATCATGACTATCAAGTTTTCCTCGTTAAAGCGATCTCCGATGATGATGGCCCGCGTGAAGGCGCATTTTTTCGTATACTCCAGGATCGGCGGCAAAGACAGGGCTGCTGCATCACGCAGGATTTTCCCATCCACAATGATAATATCCGGCGGCGACCCGATCATTTTATTCAGGAACGCCGCGCCCTTGTCCAATTCATGGACAACATTCTGAATAATAATGAACCCGTGGACTATGAGATCTTTTTCGTCGCGCAGGCGATTCAGCAATCGCGTCTCGGATTCTTCATCAGTGCACATTATAGCCAGCTTGATCATCTGTTCTCCCTCCGTTTTTTCCGTCATTTGGCCGGTTGCCGGACAGAAGCCCATGCGCATCGGTGTATCTTATCGGACAGGGATTTCCTTAGCTTGGCCCACTTACGTAAATGGTGTGAGAATAACCAAATTTATAATTATGTCAAGAAATATTTATTATTGGCTTAATACGGGGAAAATGGGTCTGGAATATATTAATAATCTAGTGATAACAATGGTATATATGGTTAAAAATTCAGCAGGCTGAAAGATGAGTAAAAAAATATTCATATCGTGGATCGAATTACGGGTTCAGTCTATCCACCTGATAAACCCATCCCTTTCATAGCGTTGAAACGCTTTATCCAGCAATTGGGGATTTTTTCCTACTTCGTTAAAATATCGGTTTGCCGCATCAATTAAATCGTTACGAAAATTGCCGGCATTCAGAACAATAAAACCATTATGGCTTAAGGTAAGGTGCCTCTGGGGTTCATCAAAAGTCAGTTCATATAATTTGTCTTTGATCGTGAACAGATGAACCAGACCATTGCGCAGACTATCGTAAATACCCTTGGCATTGTATAGACCCCGCGGCCGAAAATACTCGTTGATGAAGCCGACATATGCCTGCCTGACCATTCCGATCTCCCTGTTTTCGCCCCACCAGAATCCGGAGAGATAGTCGATGCAGCAGGACATGAAGACAAAACCAATCAGCATGTCATCCATCTTGAAAGGAAACCTCTTGATGGGATCCAGGACAAGCAAATTGAAGTGAGGCTGAAAATCCTGAAACCAAATACGCTTCCCACCAGGGATGTTCAAATATTCAGAAGCTCTTTTCATGATCCCCTCTTCATTGCACTCCAATCCGGCTCTTTCCATTTTTTTCCTTATCGGTTGCCTTTTTCTGCGGTATTTTCCGGGCGTATTCGATCCCGCGACTTGGAATACCTCCGGCTCCAGCCGGACGGGGCTCCGCTCGACATATAGTCTTTCCTGATGTACTTGTCAAAAAAATTTTCGTTATATACCACACATTTCACCCCAACGAGTTCAATGTTGATGGAATGGGCAATGATTTTTAATTGCAAAAACGAAAAAAGGCTGTTATGAAAATTTGCATATTGTTTGTCACCACCACAGGTTGTCCGGTGCGTTAGCGATAGCGTAACGCTGCCGCGACATGTTGCAAAACCAGATATAACACCTTGATCTTGGGAGGGGTATGGTTTACGGGGAAGTTTCATACAAGAGTATTAGGAAATTGCATCGATGGATGAAAAGATAAACTACTGGCTGGACATCGCGGAGTATGACCTGACAACGGCAGAGGCCTTGCTGAAGGCCGGAAGGTATCTTTATGTCGGCTTCATGTGTCATCAGGCGATTGAAAAGACACTGAAGGCCCATTATCAGTTGCTAAAGGGAAAGTTGCCTCCGAAGACGCACAATATCCTTTTTTTACTCAAGGAAACAGCCTTATTTGATTCTTTATCGGACCGGCAGAAAGCTTTCACGGAGATGTTGCTGCCAATGAATATTGAAACCAGGTATCCGGAATACAAAGACAGGCTGTTCAAATCGCTGGATCATGAGAAATGCACCAAAATATTGCATGAAACACGGGAGATGCACGCATGGATAAAAGAGAAGCTAAAAGAAAAGCAATAAGTTATGTGAATGCAGCTCGGGACGTTGTGAAATTCGACAAGGCGGTGTTATTCGGTTCATATGCAAATGGCAAACCGGAGGAATACAGCGATATCGATATCGGTCTTTTCATGGACAGATTGGATGAAAATGTGGATTACCTGAAACTGATGTCCAGTCTTTACCATGTAGCGGTGGATATCGACATATTGATCGAACCTCACCTTTTCATCCGTGGTGAGGATAAATCCGGCTTTGGCGAAGAGATTGAGAAAAAAGGGGTCGTTATCGAAGATAATCGGTGAGGGAATAATGAGGAAAGAATTCCATTTCTACCTCCCCCTTTTTTAAAGGGGGATTGAGGGGGATTTGAAGGATGTGCATAAAATCCTCCCTAGCCCTCCTTTATCAAAGGAGGGAATATTGAGAGTATTAGAAAATTGCAGCGATGAATCATAGGAGAAATATATTATGAGTACAACAAGAGAGACGGGTCGGTTTTACCGGCATTTCGGTATGGGGTTGCTGTTTGCGGGTTTGTTTCTTTGCGCCGGGGTTTTGTCCGGCCTTGTCCCGGGATGGGGGCCAACGCCTGCCCTGGCTTCCGGAAAGGACAATGTTGTCGTCACGCCGGCATCTATCCCCGATCTGGTGGAAAGGCTCAGCCCGACGGTTGTCAATATCTCGACGGCCAGGATAGTCAAGGACCTTCTGGGGCGTGATTTTAATCAGAGGGGTCTGGGATCCGGTTTCATCATCTCCGAGGACGGCTATATCTTCACCAACAATCACGTCGTGGATAAGGCCGACAAGATTGAGGTGAAACTAGCCAATGGAAAGGAATACGACGCCGAGATCAAGGGCAGGGACGCTGCAACGGACCTGGCCCTCATTAAGATCACCTCGCCTGTGAAACTGCCGTATGCCCGTCTGGGAGATTCCGATCGATCCCGGATCGGCGAATGGGTATTCGCCATCGGGAATCCTCTCGGTCTCGACCACACCGTCACGGCTGGAATCATCAGCGCCAAGGGCCGGACGATCGGCGCCGGTCCCTATGACAATTTCATCCAGACGGACGCCTCGATCAATCCCGGAAACAGCGGCGGTCCCCTCTGCAATCTGGCCGGAGAAGTCGTGGGCATCAATACGGCCATCGTCGCCCAGGCGCAGGGGATCGGCTTTGCCATTCCCATCAATATGGCCAAGGAAATCCTCGAAGACCTAAAAACCAGCGGGAAAATAACCCGGGGCTGGCTGGGTCTGACCTCTCAGAATATCACGGACGACATGCGGCAGAACCTCAAGCTCAAGGATCGCCAGGGCACCCTGGTCGGCAACGTTTTCACGGGCGACGCGGCGGATCAGGCGGGAATCAAAATTGGCGACGTCATCCTGGAAGTTGCCGGCCAAACAGTCAACGACGACCGGGAACTGGGGCAGATCGTGGCGAAACTGCATGTCGGCAGCAAAGTTAACGTCAAGGTCTTCCGGAACGGCAAGGAGATAACCCTTCCCATCGTCATTGCGGAACGAAAAGACCCGCAGGAACAGGCCTCAGGCAGCCACGCGACCGAACAGTTCGGCATTACGGCCCAGGAGGTGACGCCGGAAATTGCCAAGTATTTAGGGATACCGGAAAAAACCGGCGTCATCATCACAAACGTCAAGGCGGGGGGATCGGCCGACGAAGCCGGCTTGAAACTCCGGGACATCATCCTGAAAGTCAATAATATCGAAATTTCCGGTTTAAAGGAGTATGAGGACGCCCTGACCGCTGGCGACAAAGGCGATTCCCTATTGATGCTGATTCGTCGCGGCAAAAACAATTTCTTCGTCACTCTGAAAAAAGGAAAGGAAGAAAAAAAATAGAAAACGACTAAGGCGTCATTTGGGCATGACGCTTATTCAAAAGCGTAGCCTCTACCTGGAGACTGTGTTGCAATAGGAGAAAATGTTATTCCATATCCTCCGCTGGCGGAGGTGTAACGTAGTGACGGAGGTGGATGTCTTTTAGCTTTTTCCCGTCACTGTCACTCGTTACTATTCACTGACTCTTCATCAACACGTCCCCCCTTCAATACCCAGCCGGGGGGACATGAAGCGTCAATCATTATTTGTTACTGCGGCACAGCCGCTTCGCGAAGATGCTGCGCAGATGGGTCATGACTGTCTTCGAGTTTAAGAAAGGCTGTTCGGCGATCTCTTTGTTGGCTTTGCCGTCGACTCCTCGACGTACTCTTATGTACGCCCTCCTTTTTGCCGCCTTGAGATCATCTTTGATCCTTTCCTAATGTACTTGTCAAAAAAATGTCGTTATGATGGGGCTGTTGAAAAACTCCATGATTACCACGTTTCACTCAAACGCGTTCAATACCGACTTTGCTACCGTCTTTTCTGGTGCAAATAATCGGGGCTTTCTGAAACTTCAAGCAGATCTATTACTTGACCAGTGACTTCCCCGTAAGCTTCCTGGAAATAGTGATGAAGAATATGACCGGGGAGTCAATGCGCATGCCCCGGGAAAAGTGGGTAAAGGAACAACAGATTGTCATTGTGCTCAGTGCGTGGCGCTCATCTGCACCTTCCCTGTTATGCTGGCAACCATGTTGGACATATAGATACTGCCGAGACTGTCGCCGGTTCCTGGCTGGGAGCCGAGCCGGATGGCGTCGATGGAAAAACGATCCACCTGCAGCGTCATTCCGGTCATGGTCACGTTAAGGCTGGTCAGCCCGACCTGCCCCGTTCCGTTCCCCGTGGTTACGACATCCACCGTCAGGGGGTCTGTGAACTGGGCGGCGCCTTTGAACACAATCCCGCACAGGCTGAGATAGCCTGCAGTGGTATTGGTTCCGGGACCCAGACCATCCGCGTCACCGTAGGACAGAGTGTCGAGTGTTATATTCCAGTTGAGCTTATCGATCTGAATAGATATGCCCGCCTGACCGACAACGTTGCTCAGCTGTTCTTCGGAGAGGGGTGTCATCCCGGCTGTTCCCATTTGAGGGATTATCATAAGTCCAATTGCCAACAGTAACGTCATGACGATATTTCTTCGCTTCATGTGAAATCTCCTTTCTGGAGAAAGCTATGCTTTCTTCAGGTAACCCGGCTATCCGCTTATCGAACGGACCCGTGGATTTCCGTCCCAGGATTGCTCCTGGTTTGGCATTGAGGAGGCAGACCCGGCTATCCATTGCCTGGCAATGGACCCGTGGCTTTCCGTCCCACGGTTACCCGTGGTTTGGCTTTTTGAAGGCAACCCGGCCATCCACCCTCCTACAAGTGGACCCGTGGCTTTCCGTCCCAGGATTACTCCTGGTTTGGTATTGAGGCAACCCGGCCATCCGGCCTTCAAAATCCGGACCCGTGGCTTTCCGTCCCAGGATTGCTCCTGGTTTGGCGCTTCCTGTCGTTCCTTTACCGTATGTGAGGCGCGATGGACGATGAAGATCCCATCGATCCTTTTTTCAAAGAGCCTGCAATAATATATATTATAACATATCAAGGGATGAAAAAGCAAACACTGTCGGCCATCCCGGTCGTTTTTCATGCATTATGAGCGATTATTCCGTCGATGCGTGTCAGGATGACTCCCTTCTCAAACGTTCAGGATGCCGTTTTCAAAAAAAGTAGGTCTGTTTTAACGATATGATGTAAATCGTCGCTTTCTCTTCATACGTCAGACCGGCAAAGGGGTTGTAGATCATATTCGTAAAGTCTGTGTTGTTGAAGTTCGTGCTTTGATTGTAGCTGACCTTGTAATCGGACGTTATATAGCTGAATGTAAGATCAAGCTGGTCGGGATTGAGCATCTGGTGCAGGAGGTCGGAAAGCTTCTTGATTTTCCGGGGCGGCGCCTGCTTGCTTTGGTCGAGGCCGATGCCGATGGAATAGATCCTCATGTCCCCCAGGGGAAGCAGACCGAAATGGTCAGGCGTATTGGAGGTTGGCCGGTACTCGTAACCAAGGCGCAGGGTGGCAGGGCCGGAAGGGTTAATCTCCAGGCCGTAGGTTAAATGCACTTCGTTCTTAAAGCCGTTTTGTATTACCATCGAATTGCTGCCGTATGAATAGCCCAGCATCCTGGCCATTCGCAGGAGTGGCATATCCCGGTCAAAGACTATTGTCGTGGTTTTCCAGGCCTCCCAATCGGTCCAGTTGGCGTCCACGAGGAATTTGATGAGAGGGTGGGGCTGGAACTTGATGCCAAATTGGGCATGTGCGGGGTAGACGACACTGATCGACATGTTTCCCGTATCCTGGCTCGCAACGTGGGTCGGCAGGTCGAACATGGCGGCGGCAATGATCGTCGTCGGCGACGAACCCATCCAGTTGATCATGCTCTGCACGCTGGGGCTATACTGCCACTCGTATCTACCTTTCATGTCGGCGGTGGCTTGGCTCTGATAGACGCCGCCGAAAGACACCCAACTGAAGGGATCCCAAAGAAATCCGACGTTGAAGGAGGTGTTCAGGTCGTCTTGGGCGAAGAATTTCAGACCGCCTAAGTCTTCATAGGGGCTGAGGCCGCCGCCGAACCAGGGTGCAGGCAACGTCAGCTCCGAGACAATCGGTATCTCCAGGCCTTTGGTGGATTGCCCGAGGGCACCCGTCAGGGCCACCATGTCGTTCGGGGCGCGCATCCGCGTTTGGAAATCCATGAAGGATAGTCCCAAGCCAAAGGACGCGCCGATGGCGAGGGTTTTTGTCACCCGGTAGGAGATGCCGGGTTCCAACACTATGCGGGCAAGGGATACAGTCTGGCCGAGGAAGCGCATGGGGTCGTCGGCATCGTTGTGTCTCCAGCCACCCGCGAAGGGCGTAACGATGGCGAAGCCGTAGGCAAAGGGCGAGTCCTTGTCGTGATGGACGATCCCGTTGGTAGGCGCTGCAATAAAGGGGAGTGTGCCCAGGAAGGGTAGTGCTATCACTGGCGAGGTGTTACTGCCACGGCCAGCCTCGGGATCAATGCCGTTATTGAACCAGCCTCCGAAGGGTGCCCACAGTTTGCCCGTGGCGGGGTCCTTCCCCTGGGTGAATTTCCCCTTGATATCTAAGATGGGAATGTAGTTCAGGCCCATGATGACTTCCGTCCCAGTGGTGCGATCCAACCCGGCGGGGTTGTAATGGACGGAGAAGGGCCCCTCGGGGTCTGCGGTGACGGAGTTGGCCAGCGACATGGCCCGCGTATCGATGGCCAGCTGCTCATTAATGCCAGCGGCCCCGTCACGGGGAAGGCACAGGAGTATCCAAAGGAGAATGATAAACCCATATCGTTTTCGTTTCATAGGTAATCCGATCATCTATGTCTTGCTCAAAAAGTGAAAGGCACACGGAATAATAAGAAAAAGTCCGGATCATCCTTCGTCAATCCGATACCCACGGAGAAAGACAGCGTCGTTTTCGGCGAAACGCGCCAGCCCACCCCGATGACGAGGTCTCCTGTACTGTAGGCCGGCGCTGTCGAATCCGCAGCGTTCGTGAAAGAATAGTCCGTACTCATATTGTATCCGTACTGAAACTGAATGTTCATCGATAGAGCGTAGGAGATGGCGTAGGCCAAGCCGATGGCGGCATTGAAACTCATGCCCGGCTTAACCTCATCCAGTATGGCGCCGTTTATGTTTTGGCTGAGGGCTGTGCGCGTAAAACGGTAGGTACCGCTGATGGCGCCGAAGATCATGGCCGGGTCGATGGATTTGCTCATGTTCATGCCCAAAGAGAAGGCGTAAAAGCCGTTACCCGTCGGCAGGTCCGTGTCGCGGTTGATCTCGTAGGGGCTCCGGCCCGTGGGGAGGGTGGCCGCCATTGTGATCGTCGTCGCGGGCCAATCGCCGCCGCTTTTGAAGGGCTGGTATTCCAGCTCCAGGGTTATATCGCCCATGTCGCTGGTGTCCAGGGCCGAGGCGCTTCCCGTCTTGTCATAGACATAGACGTAGGGGACACTGATGTCGGTGGTGATGTTGTTGCGCAGGCCGTACTGAACGTCAATGATGTTACGGATCGTATGGTTGGCGTGGGCCTCGATTTCCGTGGCGGAGATGATTGAGCTGGAGGAGATATACTCATAGCGCAGGCTGTAATCCAGTTCGATTTTTCCCTTCTGCATCATGGTGTAGTCCCGTCCCGCCGCCGTCAAAACGGATTTTTCCTGCTCCGCCTGCTCCTCCTTCGTAATGGTGAGCTTCTCGCGGGTGCGACCCTGCTCCCTCAGTTTGTCCACCTGATTTTGGAGGTCTTGGAGCTTCTGGAGAATCCCCTCCGGCTCATCCGTTGTCTGTTGTTTCTTGGCCGTTGCCGGGGTTTTATCGGATGCCGCAACAGACGCAGGCTCGGTGGTCTGGGTCTGTTGTTCCTCGGCCGTTGCCGGGGTTTTATCGGATGCCACAGCAGACGCAGGCCCGGTGGTCTGGGTCTGTTGATCCTGCGTCTGGGTCTGTGTTTGGGCCAAAACCGGTGCGATCATCAGCGAGGTGATAATCAAAATGATCATCAGGATTAAGCGTCTCTTCATGAAATGGTCTCCTTAGTTTACTTAAAAAAATCAATCGTACTTCGGATTATGTCATCCGCCAACTTTTTTACCGGACGTGCAATCTAATATTTGATTGGACGTGCAAACAATGGCTATTTGGGTACTCTGCCTGATTTTAATTTTCTACAAAAAAGTTTTCTTCGCAATAACCATCACCAGAATCACTCTAACCCAATGATCAATAAATAAAGGAACCTTAAGTCATTGTGATCCTCGCACCGTTGGCCGTGTGTTGAAGGCGCGGTCAATACGCATATTGTCCATCGTGACGGAGGAAGGCGGCCGAAAGTTGTCGAGGGCGCGGCGCGTGGCGTCCAGATCAATGAACCGCAGGTCATCTTCCTTGAGCATGAGGGCGCTGTTGACGCTTTCGCCGTCGGTGACGACGAAAGCTACGTTGTGCTGCCACATCTTACGGAACTGCTCCACGGAGTAACTGACATCCCCCAGATAGGGATCGGCCAGAAAAACGTGATCCTGGACGATTCCCCGGAAGACGCAGAAATGCTGGTAGCCGAAGATTTCCATCGGCACGATGCAGGGCTTGCCCAGGGTCTTGAGGTCCGCAATGTCCGCCTTGTAGCCCGTGCCATGATAGCCCAGCTTTTCCACGAAGCGCTTCATGTCTAGGAGCGAGAAGGCCCGCAGCCGCTCGATCTGCTTCTTGTCGCCGTACTCGACGAGGCCCGCGATAACCTGTCTTTCCGTTAATTTTTCCCCGAGATAATAGTTGAGCAGGGTGGCCAGGGCGGCGGAGCCGCAGGAATAATCGAATTGTTGTTTGACGATGTGGGCGGCGGTAAATTCGGTGCGGGGTTTGATATTCTGACGGAGGGTGAGAGGAACGGCCTGCGTTCCCACGGCGAGACTCACCTCATTGGGCGGCACGCTATGGAGCGGATAAAACGGATTCAGCAAAGCAAGGACAATGAAAAAACCGAAAAAAACGGCCAAAAGAACTCCTTCGTTCACCCCCACTGTCATAGGATGGCGGTGATCTCTCCCCTCATTTATATGAAAAAGGAATTATGCGTTATTATTCAAAATGCGCTGAAATTATATAGAAAAATTGCGGACATGTAAATACTGCTAAAGAGGTATTTTTCCGCTTTGGGGGGGGAGACGATCCGGATAAGTAATACTTTGTATAACCGGTAATTTAAGCGCTCACACCAATAAGAAAGGACATTGGAAATGTATTTGTTCAATGCCATCTTGATACACGTTCAAAGGAATTTCATGCTACGCCCTGTCGTGCGTAATCAAGGCCGGATTGCACGACCTCCGGCACAGCGCCGCTACCTATATGCTCAAAACAAGATACCAATTTTTATTATCCAGTCAAAACGCATAAACACGTGCGTTTTATCCGTTAGACATAAAAAAGGCGGGTCCCTTATGACCCGCCTTTTTATTAATGGTTTAATTATTAGTTAACCATTATAACCGCTTCGTATTTACAATGTAATCTGTTTTGTTCTTATTTCTTGAGTGACACACCAACTATTTTTCCATTAGAAGCGGTTCCTCTCCTTCATTAATCAGCTTTGGCCTTTTGATAAAAACGCTATGCCGCAGCTTAATTACTTAAAGTAACCATACCCTAAAATGGGCTCATCTAACCGAAAACTTGACCTTTCAACCAAAATATTCTCTTTTTACAATTTTATTTATTGTACCACGTAATTCCTAAAAAATCAAGAAAAAAATCAATATACAGTGGTTATTGTAAATACTGCCACAATAAGTTGTATAGGGATCCTCCGGCAGAAGCCGGAGGATCCCTATAATAATGAGACTCGTTGAAAACGAACGAAGTGAAGTTTGAAGCGTTAGTCGAATTATCCCACATGCGAAGTCATGTGGGACAGAAAATATATTTGCAAGTCGAATCAATGACCTTCGCTGAAAATGAGTAAAACGAAATTTGAAGCGTAAATGGAATTGACAAAACTCAAATATTACAAACGCAGTACCGTAATATTTGTAAAATGAGTCCCAAGTTTCAGAAGCGTAGCGCACTGAAATTTGTTGGACGAATTATCCCTTGTGCAAAGCACATAGGGATATCCCGCTAAGCAGAGGATAACGCGACCTCCCGTAAATTACACCGCATTCATCCCCCGGCTGGAGCCGAGGGATTCCAAATCACGGGATTAAAGTCTTGCATCTTTGTTGAGGTTGACGATTTATTTGTTAAAGGAATTTACAAGGCAACGGTCAACCCAGGTATAGGTCAGGACATCTTATTCCGGTTCATATTTTTCATTCTGATGTATTTCTTAACTTCATTCATGAAAGAATATGATAAAATTTTTTCCTCTTTTATTCGAATCTTTAACTCATTATTATCAATACTTATTAATTGCCCCCAGCACTTTCCAAAAGTTGAATCATTTTCTTCTTCTTTTTGAAAATACCTAAAACACCTTTAGCATATGACATAGCGCTTTTTTTCTTCATATCTCGCCAATTGACGTCTGCCCCTTTTTCCAGCAGAAGCTTTGCTATAAACACGGAATCATTTTTTGCTGCAAGTATAAGGGGAGTTGTTCCGTCATCAGCAATGGCATTTACGTCAGCACCTTTTTCAATCAACAATCTCGCCATATCGTCAGATCCACAAGAAATTGCATAGTGTAAGCCTCTCCAACCATCAGATGTATTCTTATAATTGACATCTGCTCCTTTTTCAATGAGATGCTCGATTAATGAAGGATCTACATCCTTACAACAAACTGCCAGGTTTAAGGGTGCCAACCCAAAGGAATCAGCTGAATTTGCATTGGCCCCTTTTTTTAATAAAAGTTCCACTGCCTCAAATTTACAATCAAATAAAGACCAATATAATGGTGTTGCGCTCCATTTTCCTGAATTGGACTCATCAACTTTAGCACCTTTATTTAGAAGCTCCTTGATTGTGGCGACATCACCTTCCTTGGCCGCTGCAGTCAAGGGCGTCATGTGAGCACAACTGGTAAGTTGCAGTATAACTAATGGAAGCGCTATTAAACCAACCAACTTGGTGAGTTTAGACTTAGGTAGTATCATCTTTCTGCCCCCCGCTAAATTTAATTATTTAAAGATAAATTTTTCGGTTTCTTATGAATCTTTTAATGGATTTTCACTATTTTTCTTTACCTGTCAATATAAATCATTATCTTTGTATTACTTGCTCCCGAAACATATACCACTTGTCAAGATAGAGTTTCAGCTATTTTTGATTATTTCCGAGTGGAGCCTCCTTCGATAGGAGCCGGAGGCTCCCTATAATAATGAGACCCAAGCTTCAGAAACAAAGTGCATAACCTAAATAACCTAAAGGTCACCGTGGGGTCATCTGCGACTGAAGCTTGCAGATCGTAATGAGACTCAAACTTTAAAAGCGAAGCGCATTAAAGTTTGTTAGTCAAATTATCCAATAGCCAAAGGTTATTGGAAATTATCCCGCGAAGCAGAGGATAACGAGACTTCCCGCGAGGTACGGCGCATTCCTTCCCGGCTGAAGCCGGGGGATCTCAAGTTGCGGGATGGAAAGGTTATGTGAATTGGGGAAATATGAAAACAACATTCCAGGAAAAAGTGTTTGCTGACTTCACCAACTTAACAGAATCAATGCGGTTAAGGTTTATCGATTACTAATTGAATATGTGATAGACACTCTGCGAATTTCATATTCTGTTTCTGATGACAGGACTGGCAGAAATGCCGCCTCTTATCAATATTCTTGACAGTTTTGATCATCTCGGTTATTTTAAACCACAGCAAAAAATTAACGAAGGAGCACAATCATGCCGAAAATAAGAATAATGAGATATGCACTCATAGTATTTCTGCTTTTACCCTCGATCACTTTTGCAGCGACACGGGAAATAAAGGAATATAAAGTAATTAAGGGAGATTGCCTCTGGAATATTTCGAAGGCGGAATTGAACGATCCCTTCATGTGGCCCAAGATATGGGAAGAAAATAAATGGATAGCGAATCCACACTGGATCTATCCCGGTCAGATTATCAAGATTCCTCTATATCTTATTCAAAAGGAAAAGAGCGAGGAGGAAGCCGCGCCAACAACTGAAGTAGCAGCTCAAGAACCTGCAAAAGAGGAGGTAAAAAAAGAAGCCGTCCATATAAGGAAACATCCCATCATCAACCAGAGTTTTCTCATGGCAAGCGGCTACATCGCTGACACGATTCCCGGGGTCGGGCAGGTCAGCGATTCTCCTTCGGGACAACTCGTCTTTGGTAACGGCGATATCGTCTTTGTTGCTGTTGACCAGCCAGCCAAAGAAGGGGACAAGTTTTATGTGATAAAGGCCTCGGGCCCGATAAAGCATCCGATCACGGGGGGGAAAATAGGTTATGTCATCACGATCAGCGGGATAGCCGAGATAGTGAAAATTAAAAACGGTGAAACGATGGCGAAGATCACGAAATCCTTCAGAGAGATCAATAAAGATGATCGCCTCGATTCTTATTATGATATAGAATCTCTGATGACCACAGGACCTTTTCGCCGCCCGGATATCAACGGCATGATTGTCGCCACAGGCGAGCACTTTGAATTTCAGTCTATGTTAGACATCATTTATATCGATAAGGGATGCAAAGACGGTATCGAGGTAGGAGATATGTTCATGACCATCGCAGTCGATGCCCACGCAGTGCCGAACGGCGTGATACAGGTGATAAACTGCAGAGCCCATACAGCGACTGCGATAATCCAATACAGCAGTACACCTATTTCGCCCGGAAATATCTTCACAGAGTTGGAAAAACCAATCCTGCAGGAAAAATGATTATTAATTAGGGGCGCCCTATTTTTCTTGGGATAAGAAATAATGTCGCATCTTTACTAGTGGAGCCCCCTCCGGCAGGAGCCGGAAATAACGCGACCTCCTGCGGGTGCAGCCTGCCCTCGACCTGATCGGGGGGAGCATTCCTCCCCCCGCTGAAGCCGCGGGATTGACAATTGCCACTATGCGGCCCTATTCTTAATTTGTAATTGACATACCAGACCGCGTTTCTTATAATTTACTCACAAAGCAGCAATATCTGGCCTACTCAATAAAGGATTCAATCATCATATTTATACATGCGATATAGGTCATGAAAAAATGTCCGTATTGTGCTAAAGATATATAGAATGTGGCAATTAAGTGTAAATGCTTTGAATTAAGAACATTCTCAATGGAATAATTCAAAATGAAAAAAGATATATTACGTTATACAGATATTCACAAAGCGGCTGAACAAGGAAACTCAGATGCCCAGAACAATCCGGGTGTGATGGACCTGACTGGTCAAGGTGTTCCAAAGGACGACGCCGAAGCCATAAAATGGTATCGTAAGGCGGCTAAGCAGGGAGATACAGACGCCATGTTCAATCTGGGTCTTATGTACGAAGAAGGCAAAGGTGTTCCACAGGACGATGCGAAAGCCGCGAAATGGTATCGCAAGGCGGCTGAGCAGGGACACGCAGATGCCATGTTCATACTGGGTATGATGAACAAAGAAAGCATAGGTGTTCCGCATAACGAGGCCGAAGCTGTAAAATGGTACCGTAAGGCGGCCCAGCAGGGAAATGCAGATGCCATGTTCAATTTGGGTATTCTGTACCAGGAAGGTGAAGGCGTTGAGCAGGATGATGATGAAGCCGTAAAGTGGTATCGTAAGGCGGCCGAGCAGGGACACGCAGATGCCCAGAATTGGCTTGCCAATATATACCGGGAAGGTATATTTGTTCCGCAGAACGATGCCGAGGCCGTAAAGTGGTATATCAAGGTGGCTGAGCGTGGAGATGCAGAAGCACAGAACATCCTCGGTATGATGTATGTAGAAGGCAGAGGCGTTACACAGGACTATGCTGAGGCCGCGAAATGGTATCGTAAGGCGGCCCAGCAGGGACACGCAGAAGCCCAGAACACACTGGATATAATCAGCCAAGAACTCAATGACGTTCCGCCGGACGATGCTGAAGTCTCAAAGCGGTCTCTCAAAGCGGCCCAGCAGGAAGGTGCAGATGCTCAATTTGATATTGGCGAAATGTCCGTAAACGGTTTAAGCGTTCCGCAGGACGATGCGAAGACCGAGAAATCTTATCTCCAGGCAGCCCAACAGGGAGATGCAGAGGCCCAGACCATACTGGGTATGATGTACAAAGAAGGCAAAGGTGTTCCACGGGACGATGCCGAAGCCGTGAAATGGTTTCTTAAGGCAGCCCAGCAAGAAGACGCAAAGGCCCAGTTCAATCTGGGTATTATGTACCAGGAAGGTGAAGGCGTTCCGCCGGACGATGCCGAGGCTGCAAGATGGTTTTTAAAATCTGCTGAGCAGGGAATTGCAACTGCCCAGTTCAATCTTGGTGTGATGTACCAAGACGGTTTAGGCGTTCCACAGGACGATGCCGAGGCTGTAAAGTGGTATCGCAAGGCGGCCCAGCAGGGACAAGCAGACGCCCAGACCATAATGGCTATGATGTACAAAGAAGGCAAAGGCGTTCCGCAGGACGATGCCGAGGCCGTAAAGTGGTATCTCAAGGCGGCCCAGCAGGGAAACGCCGATGCTCAATTTGAGATTGGCGGGATGTACATAAACGGTTTAGGCGTTCCACAGGACGATGCCGAGGCTGCAAAGTGGTATCTTAAGGCGGCCCAACAGGGAAATGAACATGCCCAATATAATCTGGGTTTGATGTACCAAGACGGTTTAGGCGTTCCGCAAAACGATGCGGAGGCTGAAAAGTGGTATCGCAATGCGGCCCAGCAGGGACAAGCGGGTGCCCAGACCATACTGGGTATGATGTACAAAGAAGGTTTAGGCGTTCCGCAGGACGATGCTGAAGCTGTAAAGTGGTATCGCAAAGCGGCCCAGCAGGGAATTTCAAATGCCCAGTATAATCTGGGAGTGATGTACAGAAAGGGTGAAGGCGTTCCACAGGACGATGCCGAAGCCCTGAAATGGTTTCTTGAGGCAGCTGAGCAAGAAGACGCAAAGGCCCAGTATACTCTGGGAGTGATCTACCAAGACGGGTTAGGTGTTCCGCAGGACAATGCTGAGGCTGTAAAGTGGTATCGTAAGGCGGCCCAGCAGGGACACGCAGATGCCCAGTTTAATTTGGGTTTGAAGTATTTCTACGCTGAAGGCGTTTCACAGGACATCACTGAGGCTGTAAAGTGGTATCGTAAGGCGGCCCAGCAGGAACAAGCAGATGCCCAGAATTGGCTTGGCGATTTATACCAAGACGGTATATTTGTTCCGCAGGACGATGATGAGGCTGAAAAGTGGTATCGTAAGGCGGCTAAACAAGGAGATGCAAAGGCACAATTAAAACTGGATGGGATGAAAGATAAATAATTGTAGACAACAAGATTTTATTTCATAATCATCAACATCTACGCTTTTCAAAGTTATAGAGCGGGATTAAAAATCTCTATGCGGCCCTATTCCTGATTTGTAGTTCATCTCTTCAGCAGGATATGGTTTCAGAATCGATAGTAGACCCGAGACATCAACCACATCGTTGGCCAGCCAAACTATTCCCTGTTCATTGGATAGGATAACAGGCATGCGATCATGAACAGGCGCAATCAGTTCGTTGGCATCAGTGGTAATGATTACGCAGGTATTGATTTCCTTCTTGTCCGGCGATATCCATGTTTCATAAAGACCCGCAAATCCGAAAGGCCGTCCTGATTTTAGATAAAAATACAGCGGCATTTTTTTGTTGCCTTCCCTCTTCCACTCGTAAAATCCATCAGCAACAATCAGGCACCGCCTTTTTTTGAAAGCATCTTTAAAACTTGGTTTCTTATCGACTGTTTCCGCGCGGGCGTTAATCAGCTTGCTGGCAATTGAAGGGTCCTTTGACCATGATGGAATGAGCCCCCACCTGAAACAGACTAATTGATTGATTCCGTTATGACGAATTACA
>Ga0182014_10002354_pt1 | contig 23914 bp, 16 predicted proteins | sample 612S2DmetaG_FD_120489 | JGI IMG/M metagenome (GOLD analysis project Ga0182014, IMG submission 120489) | Permafrost microbial communities from Stordalen Mire, Sweden - 612S2D metaG | ecosystem: Environmental > Terrestrial > Soil > Wetlands > Permafrost | place: Sweden: Stordalen | collected...
CCAGCAACTGCGTGGGAGTGCTATCGAAGCTCACCACCGCAACCCGGTGAGGAACGTTGCCGACGACGGCTGCGATTACGGCGCTCAGGTTCCTGTAAGCGTCGAGCTTGCGGGCGCCGGCGCGGCCGGTCTCCACGGCAACCACAAGCGCCAGCGGCTCGCCGCCCGTGTCTTCGTCCAGCGTGAGCTGTTGCTCGACACCATCGTCGGTAACCCGAAAATCGCTGGCCTTGAGCGTGAAGACCGGCTCTCCCTGGGCGTTCCGCACCAGTGCGGGAACCAGCACGACGGTAGATTGCGCATGGAGTGGTGCGGTTTGCGGCGAAGAGGCTGCCGGGGCTTGGGCGTGCGCGGTGGGGATACAAAGCAGCGCGATTGCGGCAATCCTCTTCATTCGTGCGTTCCTTGAGGTTCAGTGTAGCTGCCTGGTAGAAATGTAGTCTTGGACAGGCGATTTGCTTGCGGTCAGATGCGGCCCAACTTTAGTAGACTCATTGGCAACGCATTTGTCTCAACTCAGCATTGAACAGGCTCCGCATTCGAGAGTTGCATCGAGAATTCGTGGAAAGGTCGGGCGTGCAAAATGTCAGGAAATGTGCTTGATTTCTACGAGGAACTCGCCGATTACTATCACCTGATCTTCGACGATTGGGAGAGCGCAATCGAGCGCCAGGCAAGGATTCTCGGCAATCTACTGGCCTCACAAGGAGTAAGAGGTCCGCTGAAGATCTTGGACTGCACCTGCGGCATTGGCACACAGGCTATCGGGCTTGCCAGGATGGGCCACCAGGTTGTCGCATCGGACCTGAGCGGGGCAGCGGTCCATCGCGCGGAGCGGGAGGCGCGGCAGCGAGGCCTGGACATCAAGTTCTGCGTCTCCGACATGACTTCGCTCAAGGAGATCGCGGAGAGCGGCTTCGATCTCGCGATATCCATGGACAACGCACTGCCTCATCTGAGCAACCTGCAACTTCGGCAGGCGGCAGCGGCTATCAGACGGAAGCTCAAGCCAAATGGACTATTCGTGGCCAGTATGCGGGATTGGGACGCTCTCGTCGTTGAAAGACCCACGATCCAGAAGCCGGTCTTCTATGGAGCGCCGGGAAGCCGCCGTATTGTCCATCAGGTATGGGACTGGGCAGTGAGCACAGCCGAAGATGCGAGGTATGTGCTGCACGTGTACATTACGGTCGAGTCGGAGCGGGGATGGAAGTCGCACCATTTTGTGTCGGAGTATCGGTGCCTGCTGCGGGGCGAGCTCTCGGCCGCGTTGAGCGACGCGGGATTTGCGGATGTTCACTGGATCATGCCGCAGGAGAGCGGTTCCTATCAGCCCATCGTCCTGGCCAGATCGCCGGCGTAGGAAGGTCGCTGGAGCGCCTGCTTTGATCGAACCGTGGCAACAGCACGGTATGCAACAAATACTCTTCGGCTGCTCAGCCCAGCCAACTTTAGTAAACTCAACACCAGCATGTTTGTCACAACCCGCACAACCTCCCTCTTAGGCCAGGCATGGAAGCTTGCCGCCTTCGCCGCGTCTCTTGTAACCGGCCTGGCTTCGTCGCAGCCGTCTCTTGGTCAGGGCACTCACTTGTGGACCCAGTCGCGGCTGGAGGAGTTCGAAAAAGGCACGCCGCTGGGGGTCGAGCTCACCAGCGACGGACATCTGCGCCAGGGGTCTGGTCTGAGCGAGATGCTCACCACGCCCTCTACCTATGTGTGGTCGGTAGCGGTGGATAAGGCGGGAACTGCCTACCTAGGAACCGCTTCGCCGGCGACTGTGCTGCGCGTAGGGAAGGACGGCAAGTCTTTCACGCTCTTCGAGACCAAGGATTTGAGCGTACAGGTGGTGCGGCTGGGGCCGGACGGGACGCTCTTTGCGGCTACGCTGCCCAGCGGCAGGGTCTTCCGGTTGAAGACCGATACGACGTCCAAGCAGGATGAGACAAGCGCCACGGTAGTCTTCAACGCGTCCGCTTTGGACGAAGGCCACGCGGGCACTGGAAGCGCAAAGCCGGACGACAGGAAACCGGGCGGCGACAAACCCGAAACAAAGGCTCACTACATTTGGGATCTGACCTTTGACGCGGACGGACGGCTTTACATCGCAACTGGAGGGCCGGGGGTCATTTATCGAGTGGATGCAGCCAAGGCTGGAGCGAAGCCTGAGGCTTTTTTCAAGTGCGATGAGGAGCACATTCGATCACTGGCCTGGGACGCCAAGGGCAACTTGATTGCCGGCTCCGACGGGTCGGGACTGGTGTATAGGATCGATCCGCAAGGCAAGGGATATGTGCTCTTCGAGGCGCCAAAGCGCGAGATCACTTCGGTTGCCGTGGCCGCCGACGGAACCATCTATGCGGCTAGCGCAGGCGACAAGAGCCACAATCCGCTGCCGCCGCTGCCCGTGCAGGGGGTGGGCATGGCCACTGTCACCATCATCCAGCCGGGATCGATGCAGGCGGCCAACACCAGCGTCTCGGTACCGGAGGGAAGCGAGATCTACGCGATTAAAGAGGGGCAGGCGCCGCGCCACGTTTGGGCCGGCAAAGACGAGGTTGTTTATGCGCTCGCCGCCCGGCCGGACGGCTTGCTGGCACTCACCGGCAATCGTGGGCGAGTTTTTAGAATTGCCAACGATGGAAGCTATGCCGACGTAGGCCATCTGGACGCGCAGCAAGGGCTGAGCATGGCCGCGGTGCAGGACGCGGAAGGCATGGGAGGCATTCTCATCGGCACCGGCAACACCGGCAAGCTGATCGAACTGGGCCGCACGGAGAAACACGAATACGCGAGTGACGTGCTTGACGCGGGCGCGCTGGCCCGCTTCGGCCGCATCGAGGTCGATCCCGGCTCGACCGGCTACGAGTTGTGGACCCGGACCGGCAACGTGGAGCAGCCGGTACGCGGGCGCGGCGACTGGGGCTGGAGCGATTGGCAGCCGCTCAAGGACAGCGCGGTGGCCTCTCCGCCAGGCCGCTATTTTGAGTGGAAGGCCGTCTTGCACGCTGGAGCGGCACTGGGAGGCGTGGGAGTGAATTATCTGCCCGTGAATGCGGCCCCGGTGGTGGATGACCTGATGGTGGTTCCTGGGGCGCGCGTAAATGCCCAGGGCTTGGCCCAGCCCGCCAACCAGTTACCGGCGACCAATATCGTCTTTCCCTCTTCCAGCCAGAATGCGGGGTACGACGCAGGTTCCAGCACGCCCCTGCCGGCCTTCAAGGACCGCATCGCAATCACCTTACGCTGGGCGGCGCATGACGACAATGGCGACGACCTGACCTTCGCGATTTATCTGCGCGGGGACGGAGAGCATGTATGGCGGCTGCTCAAAGATGAGATCACCGAAAAGTACTACACCTTCGACGCGACTCAGATTCCCGATGGCGGCTACCAGATCAAGGTGGTGGCCTCCGACGCGCCCTCACACACACCCGGCGATGCACTCACTGGCGCCAAGGTGAGCGATCGCTTCGAGGTGGATACGACACCGCCGGTGGTGACGGGATTGAAGGTGGTTACGGGGATGGTTCAGTGCGTTCATGCTCCATGTCCGCAACCGGTTCTTGCAATCTTCGACGCCGAAGACGCATTCTCGCCCATCGCCCACGCAGAATACTCGTTGGATGCGGGAACCTGGCAGTACGTCGAGCCAGTGGGCGGGCTCTCCGACTCCAGGCGTGAGCATTACGAGGTGCGTCTTCCTTCTGACGGACCTGCCGGCAAGGCGGGCGAGCATCTGATTACGGTTCGCGTCTACGACCGGCACGACAATGTGGGCGTGGCCAAGACGGTGTTTGCAGGTCCGGCAAAGTAGGCGCAATGCGATTTGAACTATTTCTGGCGGCTCGGTACCTGAAGGCCAAGCGGCGGCAGGCCGTGGTGGGGGTGGTCACCACCATCTCGATCGCCGGGGTAGCCGCCGGTGTGGCCGCGCTAATCATCGCGCTGGCCATCACCAACGGCATGAGGCGCGACCTCGAAGACCGGCTACTGGGCGCCAGTGCGCATGTGGATTTGATGCGCGTCGAGTCGGACGGCATACGCAACTGGCAGCCGTTACTGGAGAGACTGCGGGCGGTTCCACATGTGGTCGCGGACGCGCCGGGGATCTATGGGCAGGTACTGGTATCGCGAGGACCACGGGCAGGTTTTGCGCTTATCAAAGGCATTGTTCCCGCCCAGGAGCGGACGGTCAGCAGCCTGCTCGACACCTTTACATCCGGCTCGGCGGGCGAGCTCGATCCCGCTACTCAGGTCAAAAAGCCGGGCTCAATCGGCGCACCTTATCCGGCCCTCGTCCTCGGCAGGGACCTCGCCGAGCAGATCGGCGCACAGGTGGGCGACAGCGTGCTGGTCACCAGCCCCCAGGGCGAGCTGACCCCGCTGGGCCTCGCGCCCAAGTACCAGCGCTTCAGGGTCGTGGCCATCTTCCACTCGGGCTTCTATCAATACGACGCAGCCATGGCCTTCATGCGCTTGAGCGATGCGCAGCGGCTCTTCAGCGAGCCGGACCTGCTCTCGGTCATCAGCTTCAAGGTGGACGATCTGGACCGCGCTCCCGCCATTGCCAGAGAAATCGAGCGGGCGGCCGGCCGGGGCTACATGACCACCAACTGGATGGAGCAAAACCGCGAGCTCTTCCGCGCCCTCAAGCTGGAACAGGTGGTCACCTTCATCGTGATCGCGCTCATCGTCATTGTGGCCGCGCTCAATATCCTCATCGCGCTCACCATGATGGTGATGGAGAAGACCCGCGACATCGCCGTGATGATGAGCTTCGGCGTGGAGCCGGGGCAGGTGCGCCGCATCTTCCTGCTGCAGGGGCTGCTGATCAGCCTCATCGGCACGGCCTTGGGTCTTCTGCTCGGGTATCTGGCAGCCTGGGCCGGCGGACACTACCACTTTATCCATCTCTCCGCCGAGGTCTACTCGATCGATACGCTTCCCTTTGCGCCGCGGCCGCTCGATGGGGTAATCGTAGCCGCGGTTTCCATCGGGATCTCGCTACTGGCGACGATCTATCCCTCCTCCGCCGCGGCCAGCGTGCTACCGGCGGAGGCGCTGCGGTACGAGTAGCGGCATGGACTACCCGGCTGGGTCTGCCCCTCGCGAAACTCCAATTCCATTCCCGGAACTGCCATCCACGGATGCTGAATGGTGTGTCTCGTCCCTTTGCCAAAGAAATGGCGAAAGCATCAGCATCCGTCAAGCGTGAAAATCCATCCCGATTCTTGACAGGCGCTTTCCTGCATGACTATTTTTGCGCGGACTTCTGGACCAAATCCTCTTCGTGGCCTTTGTCCCACTCGGCACGTTCCTTTGCTTGCTCATCCTGCACATGGTGGATTGCCTGGATAAACGTATGCATCACATCGTCCAGTGTCCGTCCTGGCGCCAAGGCGCAGCTGTTGAATATATCGGTATTAGGGTCTGTATCGATTTGGGGCGCGATACATGTCAACAGCAATCCCTTCACGTCGTTCACCTGGAAGGTGTGATCCCCGGCGGGAGGATGAGAGTCAGATGCCGGAGCCGGAGTGGGCGTGACGAGCTTTGTCTGTACTGCCGGTCCGGAACTATTCCTGGCTACGCCAGAGGTGGAAGCCAGGGTAGAAGCAGCTGCCTGTGCGGCAACGAAGGTGATGGAGACTACGATTGCTACGAGTGCCGCATCTTTTCTCATAATCACCTTCCACATTCTTGAACTGGGATGGATGTGCAAGTAGCATTATCGGCATTGTGAGCAATATTGATCACATCTCAGCTTATCAGGGATCTGAAAGCCGGCCTCGTGAACTTTGCAGGAATCCATTCGGGAATCGATTCCGGCATGAGTTTTTCGGTGAGAAATTGGAATTGCCTCGACCGGAATGTTCTCGATCTGCGATTTCAAATTGCCCGTTGAGGGCAATGGGCATCGGTCAGGCTGTGGGCTGGGAGTTGTGAAAATACCGCCAAATAGCTTCAGCGGTTTTGCGGGGGACTACGGCGGCCAGCGATTCGGCGGTGGCCTGCTTGATCTCGCGGAGGCTGCCGAAGTGAGTGAGGAGCCGCTGGCGGGTTTGCGGGCCTACGCCGGGGATGGCCAGCAACTCGGAGTCGCGGTCGCGCATGGCGCGGCGCTGGCGATGGTAGCCGACTGCGAAGCGGTGGCTCTCGTCGCGGATGAGCTGGACCAAATGCAGAACCGGAGACCGGCGGTCGAGGACGATGGGCTCCTGTTCATTGCCGTAGAGGTAGATAACCTCTTCGCGCTTGGCGATAGAGGCCAGCGGCGGCTGTGCGAGGCCGGCCGAGGCAAAGTCGAGAGATTCGAGGGCCTCGGAGGCAGCGTGGAGCTGGCCCAGGCCGCCGTCGATGAGGATGAGCGAGGGTAGGGGCTTCTTTTCGTCGAGCAGTCGGCGATAACGGCGGTGGACGACCTCGCGCATGGAGGCGAAATCGTCTACGCCGAGCACGGACATGACCTTGAACTTGCGATAGGCCTGTTTGTTCATCTTGCCGTCTTCCCAAACAACCAGCGAGGCTACGGTTTCAGCGCCCTGGATATGCGATATGTCGAAGCATTCGATGCGGCGGGGCAGCTCGGGGAGCATAAGGGCGTCGGCGAGGGCCTCCTGAATCGCCTTGCGCGTGGGCTCGAGGACGCGGAAGCGCTGGATGTAAGACTGTTTGGCGTTCTGGCCGGCAAGATCGACGAGGGATCGCTTTTCTCCGCGCTGCGGGACGGCGATTTCGATGCGGTGGCCTGTGCGTTGGGTAAGAAGGGCCGCGAGGGCTTCGCGATCGTCGAAGTCAGTGGAAATGAGGATGGAGCGAGGTATGTAGTGCTGGTCGATGTAGAGCTGCTTGAGAAGGGCGCTGAAGACTGCGCCGGCGTGGAAAGGGGATTCTTGACCGGCACCCGGGGATTCGTGGTTTCCCACCCATTCCGCTGAAGAGCGCGGAAAGGATGGGGTACTCAGCTTTCTTGGGTAAAAAGCATTTCCCTCAGGGGCTAAAGCCCCTTTCTCTCTTGGGTTCTCATTGTACGGGCTGAAGCCTGTACCCTTCACCGCATCGATTGATTCGTCGCCTTCGGCAGAGGGTGTTTCGAGCAGATCGGGCAGGTCTTCCCAGAAGAACTCGCGGCGGTCGACGATCTTGCCGGCGCGTACGTGGAAGAGATTGACGGCGAGGTTGCCGTCTTCAAAGTGATAGCCGAAGACGTCGGCGTCGTCGTCCATCTCGGCGGTTGCGGCGCGCTGCTTCTCCTGGAGCTGGAGGGCGGTTGAAAGCTGGTCGCGGAGGCGGGCGGCGGCCTCGAAGTGCTCCGCCTGGGCGGCTTCCATCATGCGGGCAGTGAGAGAGCGCTCCAGTTCCCCGTGGCGGCCTTCAAGGAAGAGCTGTGCATCGCGAATGGCCTGCCTATAGAGCTCAGGCGTGGTGAGGCCCTCCACGCAGGGGCCGAGGCAGCGATGGATGTAGTACTGAAGGCAGGCGCGGGGATGGTATCGCGAGAGATCGACCTTGCAACTTGGGATGAGAAAGCTGCGATGGATGAGCTCGACGACGCGCCAGGCCAGGCTGCCGGGAAAGTAGGGTCCGTAGTAAGCCGCGCCGTCCTTGAGCAAGCGTCGGGTGACGAATACTTTTGGGAAGCGGTCGGCGAGGGTGAGCTTGACGTAGGGGTAGCTCTTGTCGTCCTTGAGCAGGATATTGAAGCGCGGGCGGCGCTGCTTGATGAGGTTGGTCTCGAGCGCCAGGGCCTCCGACTCGTTGGCGACCAGGATGTATTCGAGATCGACGGCCTCGCGCATCAGCGAGCCGGTTTTGGCGTTGGCCTGCGCGGCTTCAAGCAGATAGGAGCGGACGCGGGAGCGCAGGTTGTTGGCCTTGCCCACGTAGATGACCTCGCCCTCGGCGTTCTTGTAGAGGTAAACGCCTGGCTGGGTGGGAAGGCCGCGGATTTTTTCGTAGAGGTCCATAAGGCAGGGGTTAGGGGTTAGGGGTTAGGGATCAGCCGGTCGGCGAGCCGAGGTTCATTCCGCCTGCTGCTGGCGGATGTGCTCGACGCGGACCTGGGCGGCGGTAAAGAGACTGAGGAAAGGCGCACCGTCTGTGGCGGCCTCGACGGCGGGGCGGCCGTTCGCCTCTTCGCGCTCGACGATGCAGACGACGGCGGCGACGGTCATGCCGGCTTCGCGGGCGGCTTCGATGGCGTTAATCGTGGAGGCTCCGGTAGTGCAAACGTCGTCGACAATGACGACGCGAGCGCCGGGGCGGCTGAAGCCCTCGATGCGGCGGCCGGTGCCGTGGGTCTTTTCGGCCTTGCGGACAAGGAAGCCGTGCAGCAGCGGAGCGCCGGGGCTTGAGAGCGCGTGCCAGGCGCTGGCGGTGGCCACGTTGGAGACGATGGGGTCGGCGCCCATGGTGAGTCCGCCGACGGCTTCGGCTTCAATTTCCTTCTCTTCCAGCAGCTCGAGGATTGCGTGGCCGGTCAGCCGTCCGCCTTCGGCGTGGAGGGTTGTGGTGCGACAGTCTACGTAGTAGTCGCTGGTGCCGCCGGAGGAGAGCTTGAACTGGCCGAGCCGGAAGCTGAGGCGGGCGAGGAGAGAGAGCAGTTGCTGCGCGTGGGTCGAGGTAGTCATCACTCTCGATTGTAGAGGGACGGAGGGAACCGGGAATAGGATCCTGGAGGTGAAAGAGGATTGTCTTCTGATACCATAGCCGCTGTCAGTCGCACTGCAAGACCGCGCAGCAGTTGGAAAAGTCGCCGGCCTCGATATCTTGCCGGCGGGCCATGAAGTAGACGCGCCCAGCAGAACCCCAATTCCAATCCCGGCTCATCTCGGAGTCGAATTGCATCACTAGCTGCCAATCCATCACGCCTTTGTCCAATTCAGCCACGCGTGGATCTGTCAATACAACAGGAGCGCCGAGAATCCGCCGCATCTACGAAATTGAGCAATACAGGACATACAATTTCCCCAAATATAGAGGATTCTGCGAGAAGCACCTTTCCAATGTGCGTGGGTGTGAGGTTCTGCATGTCCGGATTCGAAGATCGATCGGATGTTTATCACATTGGCCGAGACCACCAATTGTCTCCGCCGACACCCTGGTATGGAAAGCGCTGGATTCTGTGGACGAGTTTGCTGCTTCTGCTGCTTCTGGTCGCGATCGTTATCATGGTCGTCCACAATAACAACGTAAAGGCAGCAGCTGCCAAGCGTGCGCTGGCTGCCGTGAAGCCATCCATCACGGCCACTGTAGCCACTGCCACGAAAGGCAGCATCGGCATCTACCTCGATGCGATCGGCACTGTTACTCCGGTCTATACCGCCTCCATTATGGCGCAGGCCAGCGGAGTCCTGACGGCGGTGCATTACAGCGAGGGGCAATTCGTTCAAAAAGGGGATGCGCTGATCGACATCGATCCGCGGCCCTACCAAGCGCAGTTGATGCAAGCCGAGGGCACACTGGAGCGCGACGCCAACGTTCTGGCGCAGGCCCAGATGGATTTGGATCGCTATCGCGCGGCGTGGGCGCGAAACGGGATTAATAAGCAACTTTTGGACGATCAGGAAAAGATCGAGCTACAGGACAAGGGCACGGTGAAGAACGATCAAGGGGTCGTGAATTACGACCAGGTCCAGCTTGGCTACTGCCACATTTCGGCGCCAATCGCCGGCCGGGTTGGTCTTCGCCTTGTGGACCCCGGAAACGTAATGCAGGCTGGCGGATCCACGACTCTGGCTGTCATCACACAGATGCAGCCCACTACCGTGATCTTCACGATGCCAGAGGACAGCCTGGAACAGGTACAGGCACGGATGCGGGTCATGCGCACACTGCCCGTCGAGGCGTGGGATCGCTCCCAAACCACCAAGTTAGCATCGGGTAAATTGCAGACCATCGACAACCAGATCGACACCACGACTGGCACCGTCAAATTACGCGCCCTCTTCGAGAACAAGAACGGCGCTTTGTACCCGAACCAGTTTGTGAACACAAGGCTGTTGGTGAATACACTCGACGGCGTCACGCTGGTTCCCGGCGGCGCAGTTCAGCACAACGGGCAAGTTGCGTTCCTCTATGTGATCGCGAACGGTGTAGCGAGCGTGCGCAATATCACATCGGGGGTTTCCGACGGCGGCATGACCTCGGTTACGGGCATCAATCCCGGCGAGATCGTGGCGACGAGCAGTTTCGACAAGCTGCAGACCGGAAGCAAAGTTGTCGTGTCGCAGCAGGCGGCTCCGGCGAATTCCGCTGGGGGCAATACTCCGTGAATCCATCAAGGCCTTTCATCCAGCGTCCTGTCGCTACTGCGCTGCTGATGGCCGCAATCCTGCTGGTGGGCATCGTTGCGTATACTCAATTGCCGGTCTCCGCCTTGCCGGAGGTCGATTATCCCACCATCCAGGTACTGACCTTTTATCCCGGCGCCAGCCCGGATGTGATGGCCACCACGGTAACTGCGCCCCTGGAGCGTCAGTTCGGCCAACTGCAAGGGCTGAGCCAGATGACGTCGACCAGTTCCGGCGGATCCTCTGTGATTGTGTTGCAATTCGCTCTCAGCCTGAACATCGATATCGCCGAAGAAGAGGTCCAGTCCTCGATCAACGCCGCGCAAAGCTTTCTGCCCTCGAGCCTTCCTTCGCCGCCGGTTTATAGCAAGACCAATCCGGCGGATGCTCCCGTGCTTACGCTGGCTATCACATCCGACTCCATTCCGCTCTCGCAGGTTGAGGATCTGGTGGATACGCGCCTTGCGCCCAAGCTCTCGCAATTGAGCGGGGTAGGCCTGGTAAGCATCAGCGGAGGCCAGAAGCCGGCGGTGCGCATTCAGGCCAATCCAACCGCGCTCTCGTCCTATGGGCTCAACTTTGAAGACCTGCGCACGGCGCTTGCGCAGAACAGCGTTAATGCCGCCAAGGGCAGCTTCGACGGACCTCATCAGGATTACCAGATCAATGCCAACGACCAGTTGGTGACCAGCGACGACTATCGCAAGGTTGTGGTTGCCTACCGCAACGGCGCGCCCATCATGCTAAGCAATGTTGCTCAGGTGGTGGACGGCATCGAGAACAACAAGCAGGCAGCGTGGATGAACAAGACGCCGGCGGTCATCGTCAACATTCAAAGGCAGCCCGGCGCCAACACCATCAGTGTGGTGAAGGCCGTCAAGGCGATTCTGCCCCAGCTTGAGGTAAACCTTCCGGCATCCATCAAGGTTACTCCGCTCACCGATCTCACCACGGCCATCAACGCCTCCGTATCCGACGTCGAGTTCGAGTTGATGCTGACCGTCGCCCTTGTGGTGATGGTCATCTTTCTCTTTTTACGCAACATTTACGCCACCATCATCCCCAGCATTGCCGTGCCGGTCTCATTGGTGGGCACCTTTGGCGCCATGTACGCGCTGGGTTATAGCCTGGACAATCTGTCGCTGATGGCGCTCACCATCTCCACGGGGTTTGTGGTCGATGATGCGATCGTGATGATCGAGAACATTACGCGCTATCTCGAAGCTGGGGACACGCCCATGCAGGCGGCCATGAAGGGCGCGGAACAGATCGGCTTCACCATCATCTCACTGACCGTCTCGCTGATTGCGGTGCTGATTCCGCTGCTCTTCATGGGCGATGTTGTGGGCCGCCTGTTTCGCGAATTTGCGGTCACCCTTGCAGTCACCATCATTCTTTCGGCCGTTGTGTCGTTGACGCTCACGCCCATGATGTGCTCGCGGATACTGCGCCACACTCCCAAAGAAGATCAAGGGCGCTTTTACCAGGCTTCCGAGCGTGTCTTCGATAGCGTCATCGCATTTTACGGCCGCACGCTCAAGTTCGTCCTGGGGTACCAGACCATCACATTGCTCATAGCTGCCGCCACCCTGGTGCTCACCGTCGTTCTCTACATCGTCATCCCCAAGGGATTCTTTCCTGTACAGGATACAGGCGAAATTCAGGGCATCTCACAGGCGCCGGCGACCATCTCCTTTGCGGCCATGGAGCAGAAGCAGCAGCAACTGGCAGCCATCGTCCTTCAAGACCCAGCGGTTGAGAGTTTGTCTTCCTTTATCGGCGCGGATGGAACTAATACCACGCTGAACAGCGGACGAATGTCCATCAACCTGAAGCCGATCGCTGTGCGCAAAGTAAGCGCCTCCGACGTGATTCGCAGGTTGCAAACGAGCCTCAAGCCGGTCGAAGGCATCGAGCTCTACATGGAGCCTGTGCAGGATATTACCGTTGACGACCGGGTCAGTCGAACCCAATATCAATACGCGCTGGAGGATCCCGACCCAAACGAACTTAATTTGTGGACCGGACGGCTGGTGGACAAGATGAAGAAGATGCCGCAGCTTGCGGATGTTGCGACGGACCAGCAGACCGGAGGCCTGGCGGTATCGCTGGTGATCGATCGCGTCACCGCATCGCGGCTCGGCATCGCACCGTCAACCATCGACAGCACCCTTTATGACGCATATGGACAGCGTCAAATTAGTACCATGTACACGCAGTTGAACCAGTACCACGTGATTCTTGAAACAGCTCCGAATTCTCAGCAGTCTCCAGGAAAACTTCAGGATCTATACATCCAGACAAACGCCTCCGCTGGGGGTTCTGGGCCTGGAGCGTCTTCATCCTTCGCATCCTCTGGCTCCTCTTCAGCCGGTTCCAATGCAACGACGACTTCTGTGAAATATACACCGTCTTCGATGACGCTCAGCGCGCCCTCGAATGCCATCAAGTCCAGTGTAGGCGCAAGCAGCACTGCGTCAACCGCAAATGCAGCGACTGTCGCCGCTGTATCCGGCGCTGTGCCATTGAGCGCGTTTACGCATATTGAGAAAGCCATCGAGCCGCTCTCCATCAATCACCAGGGGCAGTTCCCGGCAGTGACCGTGTCGTTCAATCTTGCTCCCGACGCCGCGCTGGGAGGCGCAATCACGGCTATCGAGAAAGCTCAGAAAGACCTGAACATGCCGGCCAGCGTCCAGTATGGATTCCAGGGGACCTCGGCTTCCTTCCAGGGCTCGCTCTCCAATGAAGGCCTTCTGATTCTGGCCGCGCTGGCTGCGGTCTATATTGTGCTCGGCGTCCTCTACGAGAGCTTCATTCACCCCATCACGATTCTCTCCACGCTACCATCCGCGGGCGTGGGTGCATTGCTGGCCCTCATTCTTTTCAAGCAAGACCTCAGCGTCGTCGCCATCATCGGCATCATCCTGCTGATCGGCATTGTCAAGAAAAACGGAATTATGATGGTCGACTTCGCGATGGAGGGAGAACGCGAGCACGGGAAGAGTGCAACGGACGCGATTTACGACGCTTGCCTGCTGCGCTTCCGCCCCATCATGATGACCACTATGGCAGCGCTGCTCGCGGGTCTTCCGCTGGCCCTGGGTCAGGGAATGGGCTCGGAATTGCGGCGTCCCCTGGGCATTGCCATGGTTGGCGGACTGCTGCTTAGCCAGGTGCTAACGCTGTATACAACACCTGTCATTTATATCTTCTTCGATCGCATCGGCCATAGCTTCAGCAGGGCGTCAAAGAATGTCGATACAGGCGATGAACCGCTCCCGGCGGAGGGAACATGAATATCTCCGCCCCATTCATCCGCCGGCCCGTGGCTACAACTTTGCTCTCAGCGGGCATCACGCTTGTGGGGGCCATTGCCTTCAAAGTCCTGCCTGTCTCTCCCTTGCCACAAGTGGATTTTCCGACGATCTCGGTTTCGGCCAGCTTGCCCGGCGCAAGCCCCGACATTACCGCCTCCTCGATTGCAACTCCGTTGGAACGTCAGTTCAGCCACATCGCCGGCGTGACCGAGATGACCTCATCGAGTTCGCTTGGCAGCACTTCGATCACTCTCCAATTCGATCTGAGCCGCGACATCGACGGCGCCGCGCGAGACGTGGAGGCGGCCATTAACGCGGCGCGCACATACCTGCCCGCAAACCTGCCGGCAAACCCGACGTATCGCAAAGTGAATCCCGCGGACGCGCCGATTTTGATTTTGGGACTCACGTCGGACAAGTACGATAAGCCGACGCTGTATGACGAAGCTTCGTCGGTCATTGCCCAGAGACTTTCTCAGATCTCGGGCGTCGGGCAGGTGACGGTCGGTGGAGGCTCCGGTCCTTCGGTGCGCGTGGAAGTGAATCCTACTTTGCTCAACAGCCATGGGCTCACAATCCAGAATGTTCAGTCCGTACTGAGCCAGCAGAATGCTCACGAGCCGGCCGGCCAACTCTCAGACGGGATTGTGACCGCGGACATTGTGACGAACGACCAGATAAACCACGCAGCCGATTACAAGCCTCTCATTATCGGCCAAAAGAACGGGGCCGCAGTCAGGCTGTCAGACGTGGCGGATGTTTCGGAAGGACAGTCGAACATCCGCAACTCAGGATATCTGAATGGCGTGCCCTCCATAACGGTGTTGATCTTCCGCCAGCCGGGCGCGAATATTATCGATACAGTCGACCGCGTGATTGCGCAATTGCCTTCGATCGAAGCGTCCATTCCGCAAGGCATCAAGACCACAATTGTCGTTGACCGCACTACAACCATCCGCGCTTCGGTCAGCGACGTGGAACGCACGCTTATTCTCTCGGTCGTCCTGGTGATTCTTGTCGTCTTTATCTTCCTGCGCAACTGGCGCGCCACACTCATACCCACCGTCGCGGTTCCCGCATCGCTGATTGCCACATTCGCCGTCATGTACCTATTCGGCTTTAGCATCGACAATCTCTCGTTGATGGCATTGACCATCTCCACGGGTTTCGTCGTCGATGACGCCATTGTGGTGATGGAGAACATCTCCCGCCTCCGTGAAGAAGGTATGCCGCCCATGAAGGCTGCTTTTCAAGGCTCAAGCGAGATCGGGTTTACCATCTTGTCGATCAGCATGTCGCTGATTGCAGTGTTCATTCCCATTCTTCTGATGGCCGGCATTGTCGGCCGGTTGTTCCGCGAGTTTGCCATTACACTCTCGACAGCCATCCTTGTATCCATGCTGATCTCCCTGACCACCACGCCCATGATGTGCGCCTACCTGCTCAAAAACGAGAAAACAATCAAGCATGGCCGCGCATACCAAGTGAGCGAGAGGGGCTTTACTTGGATGCTCTCCACTTATACCCGTTCTCTCACTTGGGTACTGAAACACCCCTGGCCGATATTCGCTCTTCTGATCCTCACAGTTGCTCTGAACGTCTATCTCATTGTCATCATCCCGAAAGGATTCTTTCCGCAGCAGGACACTGGAGTCATCACAGGCAGCGCGCGAGGGCCGCAGGATGCATCGTTTCCTGTGATGGACAACTCGATCCTGCAAATCGAAAAGGTCATCCAGGCTGACCCGGCAGTTGCGAATGTCATTGTCCATACGGGCTCCGGTAACACCGGCAGTATCAATATCGCGCTGAAGCCGCTGAATATGCGGAAAATTTCCGCGGCGGATGTCATCAACCGCTTGCGGCCGAAGTTGAATCGGCTTCCGGTGGCTTCGGCCTTCCTTCAGGCTGCGCAGGACTTGCGCATTGGAGGGCGGTCTAGCAATGCCATGTACCAATACACAATTCAATCGGACAATGTGTCGGATCTCTCGCACTGGGGTCCCATCCTTCTCGCCGGAATGCAGAAGCTTCCCGGCTTCCAGGATGTCAGCAGCGATGCGCAGAATAGCGGCCTGGAAGAGCTGCTCAATTACGATCGCCCCACAGCGGCAAGGCTTGGCCTTACACCGTCGTCTATTGACAGTGCTCTCTCCGGCGCCTTTGGGCAGTCGCAAGTATCCCTTATCTATACGCAATTGAATCAGTATTACGTGGTGTTAGAAGTAGCGCCGCCCTACTGGCAAAGTCCCGAAGGGCTCAATAATATCTATCTCAACACTGCGGGGAATGGCGTTATTCCGCTTTCGGCTGTCACATCTGCACATGCAAGCACGACGCCGCTGGTGATCAATCACACCAGTACCTTCCCATCCGTAACGGTGTCGTTCAATCTGGCAACGGATATGTCGCTAAGCGATGCCACCCGCGAGGTTAGCCAGATGCAGGAGCGTCTGAACATGCCGCCAACGATCCGCGGCTCTTTTTCCGGAACGGCATCCGCGTATCAAACATCACTGAATAGCGAACTTCCTCTTATCTTCACCGCATTGCTCGCCGTCTACATTGTCCTGGGCATTCTCTACGAGAGCCTGGTGCATCCGTTCACCATCATTTCCACCTTGCCTTCGGCAAGCGTAGGAGCCATGCTCGCGTTGATGTTGTTCAAAGTCGATCTCAATGTGATCTCCATCATTGGCATTATCCTGTTGATTGGCATAGTGAAGAAGAATGCAATTATGATGATCGACTTTGCGTTGGTTGCGGAGCGCGAACACGGCAAGTCCACAACCGAAGCCATCTTTGAAGCATGCCAGCTTCGATTTCGTCCCATCCTGATGACGACGATGGCTGCCTTGTTCGGCGCGCTGCCGCTGGCCTTCGGCACCGGAACCGGCTCCGAACTCAGGCGCCCGCTCGGCATCACCATCGTAGGCGGATTGATCGTCAGCCAGGTGCTGACCCTCTACACTACGCCAGTTGTTTATATTCTCTTCGATTGGGCGCGCCTGTGGTTCCGCGGCAAACGACCGGCCACTCTCCAACCCGGAACCGCGGAGGCTTCCTGGCAATGAGTCCGTATGGAGTGTTGATTATGAAAAAGTCGATCATGCAATCCCGGCAGGTATCGGCAGCTGTGTGCGCACTCCATGCCGCGGTACTCTGCGCGATGCTGGCTGGATGCAATGTCGGACCCAAGTACCTTCCACCCGCAATGACGGCGCCGGCGGCATTCAAGGAGTCTCCAACGCAGTTCAAGGAAGTGGATGGATGGACCGTCGCGAAACCCCAGGATGCGGCTCTTCGAGGTAAGTGGTGGGAGATCTACAATGAGTCGGAATTGAATTCCCTCGAAGATCAGCTCGATATCGACAACCAGAATATCCGCCAGGCTTTCGAGAACTTTATGGAAGCGCGAGCCATGGTGCGCGAGGCGCGGTCGCAGTACTTTCCCACGGTGAGCGTTGGCGGCTCCTACACACGATCGCGGACATCTTCCAATGTTGGATCGGCTGCCGGCACCGGCACAACAAGCGGTAAACAGTCACAGGTGTTTTCTATTCCGGCCGATGTTTCGTGGGAACCCGATCTCTGGGACAAAGTCCGCAACACAGTGCGCGCCAGCCAATATACAGCCCAATTGACCGCGGCCGACCTTGAGAACGAACGGCTAACAGAACAAGCCAGTCTCGCTCAATACTTCTTTGAGATTCGCGGCCAGGACACGCTGCAAAAAATCCTCAACGAAACGGTGGAAGCGGACAAGAAAGCCCTCGAAGTTGTGCGGGCTGCCTATGACACAGGGGTTGGCGACCAGATCTCCGTCGTCGAGGCGCAGACAACTCTGGCGAGCGCGCAATCTGCGGCAATCAATCTCGGGATTGCGCGGGCGCAATATGAGCACGCGATTGCCACACTCATCGGCAAGCCGGCATCGACATTCTCCATCCCGGTCGAACCCCGGACGAGCGCTCCTCCCGTTGTTCCTGTCGGCTTGCCGTCGCAACTGCTTGAACGGCGCCCCGACATCGCTGCGGCTGAGCGGAACATGGCCGCCGCCAATGCGCAGATCGGGGTTGCCTATGCGGCGTTCTATCCTTCTCTGACGCTTTCCGCCACCGGCGGCGTTGAAAGTTCGGCCATCAAGAATCTTCTCGAATGGCCCAGCCGCTTCTGGTCTGTCGGGCCATCGATCTCTGAGACTATCTATGATGGCGGTCTGCGCCGCGCAACCGTAAATCAGTACATCGCAACGTACAATGCAAACGTCGCTGCGTATCGTCAATCCGTGCTTACAGCCTTCCAGCAGGTTGAAGATTCACTCGCGGAGACCCGCATTCTCGCGCAGCAGATCGGGCGGCAACAGGAAGCAGTCGACTCATCCCAGACCTTTCTAAGGCTCGAATCGGGGCGCTACGAAAACGGCATCGATCCTTACATCGACGTGGTCATAGCGCAAACCACGCTGCTCGCCAATCGACAGGTTCTGACAGCTCTCGATATTCAGCAGATGACGGCGTCGGTTCAGCTGATTGAAGCTCTGGGCGGAGGTTGGGACCGGTCGCAGTTGCCTACGCCTCTCCAGGTCACGCAGAAGCCTGCAAAGTCAGATACCGAGATTCAGCATTAGACTGCCGGAGTAGATACTCCGAGGATGACAAGCGCGATCATATACCACGATTTCCCAAAGATATTTGCGAAATGCGCAGACGGAAGAGGACGGGAATCTGCAATCAGCCCACTTGTGTTTAGCCGCGTACGGTGGTCTCTCTTACCGTTCAAGAGACACGGACCTTCCACGGCAGGCCACTTCGCCGATATGTTTGATGTGGTGACCGGGTGCCGGCGCTGTCGAAGGAAGCCCTGCAACCAAAGCAGCCTAGCGCGATCCGTCAGCACCGCTTCCGATAACTTCCGCCGTCTGTCGCTTCCATACCTATTGAGACGCACAAGAAGCCCTAAAATCGCAGTCCTTTTATGCCGGATAATTAGCCCAACTCCCGCAGTTTGGAAAGCGGTGTAACTAATTTGATTCCCGGAACAGAGGGAGAGGGCTGCTGTGACCATCCGGCGGCTTTTTTCTTTTCAACAGATGTTGGTGCGCAAGCTCCGGAAAGAGACGGGGCGCGAGCGTAAAAGCCAATGTAGTGACGACCAAGGGGCTTGCGCTCCAGTTCGGAATTCGTAACATGAGGGCATGTATCTGCGGCGTTGCTATCGGGACAAGGACGGCAAGCGGCACGCCTATTGGGCGCTGGTGGAGAGCAACCGCACCGCGCGCGGTCCGCGTCAGCGCGTGGTGGCGTGGTTGGGCGCCATGGACGAACAAGGGCGCATGGGAGTCAAGCGCTGTGCGGCGAACTTGGGCGCCGAGCCAGCCGAGTTACTCGCCGCGAGCGCCGAGCCGGAGTGGGTGCAGGCCCACATCCTGGTTTGCTTTCTGGCCTCCGTGCTTTGAAAAACGCTGGAGGCGCAATGCCGTCAGGCCGGTCTGGGCAACGAACCACGGCCAATCTTCCGTGAACTGTCGGTGATTGCCCTGGTCGATGTGGTGTTGCCGACGCGCAACGGAATTACACTGCGCAAACGCTGCATCGGCCAGTCCAACGAACACCAGCTTGTGCTCTTGCAACGGCTCGGTCTGAAACTGCCGGCGGTGCCAGAAATCGCGCCGATGTAGTGGAAATCTCGCACCACTGGCGCTGAAAGCAAAGGACTTTTTGCCCAAACTGCGGAAGTTGAGGTAGCAGATCGGAAACCCTTTTGGGCTTCCCGGTCTTTCCTTCCTTTTGCCTCAGAGAATCAAGCTCCATGGCTGGAGCTGGCGTCGAATTGCGCCTTTTCTGGATCTGCCTCGCCGCCAAAACCCTGCCTCATGAAAGAAAACGTTTGCCGGATTTGCCCCCTACCTGAGCAAAATTGCTCAGTTCTGTTCCCCTAGTGCGCATATTCTGCGAGAAAATCTCCGGAAAAATCGGAATTTGTGAAAGAATCCAGAGATGGTGCAGTTTCCAAAGATCATTCAGGGCGGCATGGGGGTGGGCGTTTCGAACTGGCGCCTGGCCCAGGCTGTATCAAAACTCGGCCAACTCGGTGTCGTTTCCGGCACGGCGCTCGATCAGCTTTTTGTGCGCAGGCTCGCCGATGGCGACCAGAGCGGCGACATGCGCCGCGGAGTGGATGCATTTCCATTCCCCGAAATGGCCAAGCGGATCTGGCAGGAGTACTTCGTCCCGGGCGGCAAGCCTATCGGAGCACCCTACCCCACTGTGCCCATGCACCAACGCAAGGACACGCCCAAGCTGGTCGAGCTGTGCATGGTGAGCAACTTCGTCGAGGTCTTTCTCGCCCGTGAAGGTCACAAGAACCCTGTTGGGATCAATTTTCTTGAGAAGGTGCAGATGCCGCACCTGTCGTCGATCTACGGGGCGATGCTGGCCGGGGTGGGCTATGTGCTGATGGGCGCGGGGATTCCGCTCCACATTCCAGGCGTTCTCGACGCCTTCGCGCTGCATCAACCCGCGGAGTACAAACTGGCGGTGACGGGTGCCTTGCCGGGCCAGGATACGCAGATGCGCCTTGATCCTGCCGATTTTGCGGAGGGCACTCTTCCCTTGCTCCATCGGCCGCGCTTTCTGGCCATCGTCTCCTCCAACACACTGGCCACGACTATGCTCAGGCGCGCCAGCGGCCGGGTAGACGGATTGGTGATTGAGAGCCCAACGGCGGGCGGGCACAATGCGCCGCCTCGCGGCAAGCTGCAGCTCAACACGGCCGGAGAGCCGATCTACGGCGAGCGCGATCACGTCAATATACAGGATTTGCGGGCGCTGGGGGTTCCCTTCTGGCTGGCCGGAGGGTACGGAAACGCTGAAAAGGTCCGTGAAGCACTCGAACAGGGCGCGGCGGGCGTACAGGTGGGAACGGCATTTGCCTTCAGCCGGGAATCCGGTTTGCGGCTCGACCTGAAGCAGAGGCTTCTCTCCCATGCTGTAACCGGTACGGGAGAGGTGTTTACCGATCCGCTGGCCTCGCCCACGGGATTTCCATTCAAGGTGGCGCAACTCCAAGGCAGCTACTCCGATCCGGAGGTGGCAACGGCGCGCAAGCGGGTCTGCGATCTCGGCTATCTGAGGGAGCCATACGTGGCTCCGAGCGGCAATATTGGCTACCGCTGCTCGGCCGAACCCGTGGATGTCTATCTCTCCAAGGGTGGCAAGTTCGAGGAGACGGCGGGCAGAAAGTGCCTGTGCAATGCGCTGATGGCCAACATCGGCCATCAGCAGACGCGCAAGGACGGATCAGTCGAGCCGGCCCTGGTCACTATCGGCGACGACCTGAATACCGTGGCTCAGTTCCTGGCTCCCGGCCGCGAATCCTACGGCGCTGCCGATGTGATCGCATCCCTGCTGAGTTTGAGCGAGAACGCGGTCGACGCCGCTTCGTCTACTTATTCCGAGGAGCGGGTTCTGGCATCCGCATAGCAGGGCAAAGGCATCCAAATTCGTTCCAGTGCGGGAAGAAAAAACACCGCGCAAGATATTGAATTCATGCGCTTTGTAACAAGGGCACGACTTCAGTCGGGCCGCACATGGGCGAATGAACCAAGGTGGGCTTCAGCCCCTGCGCGCGGCATCGGCCGGCAATCGGCAAAGCGGACATGGAGAGGTTGGCAGGGGCTAAAGCCCTTATCGTCTAATGCTTCCGTGGCGGCCCGACTGAAGTCGTGCCCTTGTTACAAAACCGGCCGTGGATAGCGATCAGGGATATTAGGATGCGTTTGCCCTGATCCGCATAGGCTTTTCCGCGCATCTTCTGCGAACGTTGGAATCCATGAGTCGCATCCGCCCGCCGTCTTCTTCTTTGTGAGCCTGTGGCTCCTCAAGGGTAGATGCGGTGAAGAGTGCGCGCGAAGGGGATTGTTTCGCGGACGTGGTCGAGGCCGCAGATCCACGCCACCGCTCGTTCAATGCCCATGCCGAATCCGCTGTGCGGGACGCTGCCGTAGCGGCGCAGATCCAGGTACCACTCGAAGGCTTCCTTGGGCAGGTGGTGTTCCTCGATGCGGCGGTTCAGGAGCTCATAACTTGAGACACGCTGTGAGCCGCCGATGATCTCGCCGTAGCCTTCGGGCGCCAGAACGTCCACGCACAGCGCAAGGCGGGGATCGAGCGGGTCCGGCTCCATATAAAAAGCCTTCACGTTGGCGGGATAGCGGTGGACCATGACCGGACGGTCGAACTGCGAACTGAGCCAGGTCTCGTCGGGCGAGCCGAAATCGTTGCCGTACTCAAAGGGTGCTTCGAGCGCGCCGGTTTTGTATGCCGCGTTGAGCATCGCCGTAGCATCGTCGTACGTAAGGCGCGGGAACGGCGGCACGATGGCCTGAAGCTTGGCGGGGTCGCGGCCAATCACCGTCAACTCCACGGCCCGGTTCTTGAGGACGGATTGGACAATATGCGACAGGAAGTTCTCGGCCAGTTCCAGCAAGCCGTCGAGGTCGCAGTAGGCTACCTCCGGCTCGATCATCCAAAACTCGGTCAGGTGGCGGCGGGTTTTGGACTTTTCGGCGCGGAAGGTGGGGCCAAAGCTGTAGACCTTGCCCAGGGCCAGTGAGGTGGACTCGATGTAGAGCTGGCCGGATTGGGTCAGAAAAGCCGGGTCGCCGAAGTAATCGACGGGGAAGAGTGTAGAGGTGCCCTCGCACGCCGCGGGGGTAAGGATTGGCGGGTCTGTGCGGATGAAGCCGTTCGAGTCGAAATACTCCGCCGCCGCGCGCATGATCTCGGCCCTGATGCGCAGGATGGCAGACTGGCGCGGCGAGCGCACCCAGAGATGGCGGTGCTCCATGAGGAAGTCGACGCCGTGCTCCTTGAGAGTAATGGGGTAGGGATCGGACTCGGGGACGCGATGGACGATCTGAACGTCTTCCACGTCGAGCTCGAAACCGCCGGGGGCGCGCTTGTCGGCGCGGACGCGGCCGGTAACGATGACGCTGGACTCCTGGGTGAGCGACTTGAGGGCCTCGAAGACCGCCGGAGCGACGCTCTTGACGTGGGCCACGCCCTGGACGGTTCCGGTGCCGTCGCGAAAGATGGGAAAGAGCAGCTTGCCGCTCTCGCGCGAGTTGTAAAGCCAGCCGCGCAGCGTGACGGACTGGCCTTCATGCCGGCCGAGAGTGGCGATGGTGGCCACCGGCGGTGTGGCGGGTACCGCTTGCGCGGGCGGAAAAGTTGGTTCTTCAGGCATGGGCTTCCCTCGCGGCCGGAATGAGAATGTGCGGCCTGAATCTAGGATAACGCGGGGTGCGGGCCGGCCTCTTGCGGGGCTGCCTGGCCGCAATGGGTCAGTTTCCGAATAGGCAACCAAGAATTCGGAACCCATCTCATCAATAGATCGCGCCGCCTGAAATCTCTACTTTTCCGAGGTCCCGAACCAAATAGAGGCCAAAATCCTTTGCAGTGTCCGAATAGCCGTTTCTGAAGTCGACCAGTCGATACTTCGCGCCCTCCCGCGCCTCGATGATCCAGTCCGATCCATCTGTCGTGTTGCGGGACCCTGGATTGTCATCGACAAATTTAATTCGATGGAAAAGTTTCAATGCATGGGAAACTTGGTCGGCCGATACACCGATCTGTCGATCAAGAACAACCCGATACCACTCATCAAGGGATACTGATTTCCTCTTTCCGCGACGAGGAGGTGGAGGTATGCCTGCGTTTGCCAGCATCCGAATCGTCAAAATCCCCTTCCCATCCTTGTGTACAGTCAGTCGGGCAACTATGGGTCGGCTCAAGCTCCTATCCCAAAGAAACCGATATTCGGCGTCCTCCGAGGGTGCGGCACATGTATATAGTGACGGCTCATGCATGCGCTTCAGGAAATCCGATTCCCATTGGACTTGATCATCTCCAAAGAAGAGACCGGGGCCATGCAGTTCTGCTTGTCCTGAAGGGAAGAACTCGCCTGAATTTGAACACGGTTCAACCTCTCCTTCTTCCCGGGCGAAAAGCTGCTGCACAGGCTTCTTGCAAGCAGCAGCCAGCATTACTCCCAAGACCACGAACAGAACGTAGCCATACCGATTCTTGCCCATACAGTGATTAGACACCGAAGCCAAAGAAAGCGGCTGTTGATATCTTGCGGACATGCTTCTCGATCCCAATTCCACTCATCTCCTAAGTCACCGGCAAACCGGAGACTGAGCCATCACCCGCCTGGCCGCTCCTTACCGGAAGACCACCATTCTAAGCCAGCCTTCCCAAACGTCGGACCAGGCATGGGCGATCATGTTTGCGC
>Ga0182014_10002359_pt1 | contig 23892 bp, 15 predicted proteins | sample 612S2DmetaG_FD_120489 | JGI IMG/M metagenome (GOLD analysis project Ga0182014, IMG submission 120489) | Permafrost microbial communities from Stordalen Mire, Sweden - 612S2D metaG | ecosystem: Environmental > Terrestrial > Soil > Wetlands > Permafrost | place: Sweden: Stordalen | collected...
ATGTTGACCAGCGGAACCATGCCGCCCAGCGGCGTGTATGAGTCGTGCATGCCGTTGACAGCGCCGCAACTCGTGTCGGTGGTCACCGTCGCAAAGAGTGCGGAGGCGGCGACGCCGAAGCGTACCTCTTTGCCCTCCATGTTGCCGCCGGCCTGGAGCACACTGGCGCGGTAATCAGCACCGGGCATCAGCGGATTGCTATGCGATTCGGCCCAGTAGGCTGTGCAAACGCCGCCGATAAACAAGATAGCCATTGCGGCCCACACAGCCCAGCCATGTCGCTGCGATCCGACCATCCGTCCCAGTGTGTAGGTGAGGCTGGCGCCGATCGCGAATATGGCGAACATCTCGATCAGGTTCGAGAGAGGCGTCGGATTTTCGTAAGGGTGAGCAGCGTTGGCGTTGAAGAACCCACCGCCGTTGGTGCCGAGATTCTTGATGATCTCCTGCGAGGCTACCGGACCTTGAGCGATAACCTGGTCGGTGACGGTATCCATCACCGGCTTGCCGGCGGCGTCTACGACGGGCTTGCCATCCTGGCCGACCTTTTGCACCTGCTGCGGCTCCAGCAGCTTCGCCGTGTCATAGGGCTTCAGATTCTGCGGAACTCCCTGGGACACCAATAGCAGAGCGCCCACGATAGAGATTGGCAGCAACACCCAGAGGCAACTGCGAACCAAGTCCACCCAGAAGTTGCCGATGGTCTGCATCTCCCGGCGCGCTATGCCACGAATGAAGGCAATTGCAAGCGCGATACCGGTGGCTGCGGAAACAAAGTTGTGATACGCCAGCCCGGCCATCTGCGACAGATAGCTCATGGTGGTTTCCGGCGTGTAGGCCTGCCAGTTCGTATTGGTCGTGAACGAAGCTGCCGTGTTGAACGACAGGTCTTTGGCTACTCCCGCCAGCTTCTGAGGGTTGAAGGGCAGGTGCGCCTGCAAACGCATGATGAAATAGAGCACCACCATGGAAACGGCGCTGAACAACAGCACCGACACGGCGTATTCCGTCCAGCGCATCTCGTGATTCTCATCGACGCAGGTGACACGATAAATCACACGCTCGATGGGCCGCAACACCGGGTCCAGAAACGTGCGCTCGCGGTTGAACACCCGCGTCATGAAGACGCCGAGCGGCTTGGTGACGGCAAGAACCAGGAGAGTGAAAAACGCGATTTGAAACCACCCATTGGCGGTCATCAGAACTTCTCCGGGCGCAACAGCGCGTACAGCAGATAGATTCCCATCAAGATACTGACGACGAGCATGGCGAACGATTCAAAGTGCATGGCGCTTTACCTCACTTCACTCGATCACAGAAGTGGACGTACCCTAACGAAAGGGCGAAAAACGCAATCGTAATGGCTATGAACACGAGATCCTGCATTGTTTATCCCTCCTGGAGAGTAGTGTTTGCTCCAGTAACTGCAAGAACGGACGAAGATGTTTGACCCATCCCCACTCAGTTCACCCACTCTGATTGGATACCTGAGTACCTAAAGCCTGCCTAAAAAGGTCATAAAAAGAACATAAATAGGTCTTACCGGGCGCGTAGACTAATCGCCGGGTTCAAATCTGTAGCCGATCCAATGTTCGGTGCGGATATAGCGAGCTGGCCCTTCCGCCTCTAACTTCTTGCGCAAATGCCCCACGAACACCCGCAGGGAATCGAGTTGCTCGTTGCTGCTCTCGTTCCAGAGAGCGGACAGCAGGGCGCGATGCGTGACGACCTTGTCGGCACGTTGCGCGAGATAAACCAGAAGGTCGAATTCCTTCGGAGTGAGATGAACTTCGCGCGACTTGACTAGGACCACACGGCGCTCTGTGTCGATATTGAAGTCTCCAATCTCGATCACGCTTGGCGGGCTCTCCACGGGCGAGGTACGCCGCAGAGCGGCCCGTATCCGCGCCATCAATTCGTTAATACCGAAGGGCTTGGTCACGTAATCGTCGGCGCCGGCGTCAAGCGCCTCGACCTTTGCCTGATCGTCACCTTTTACGGAAAGGACGATAATCGGGACCATCGACGTGGTTCTAACGCTGCGGCACAGTTCCAACCCATCCATCTTGGGCATGGAAAGATCCGTTATCAACAAATCGGGCGCCCAGTCCCTCATAACCTGAAGCGCTTCATCGCCGTCGGCTGCGGTGCGGGTCGCATAGCCGTGACTGGTCAGCGTGTTCATCAGCACACGCGTGATCTGCGGCTCGTCATCCACAACCAGAATATTGTGATGCTTGCGTGTCGCTAGCATTGCAGGCAAATTTCGAATCGCAGTAAGTGCCCTATGAAAGTAGGAACTCTCTTGGCCGAAGCTATCTACGGAAAGCTCCGTTGCAACAACTCAGCCACCTCAGGTTGGATGCTGGGGCGCATGAGGTGAAATAAAGGTTGCATAAAGGTCGCCTATTAACTGAGAAAACTTCCCGTTTCGGGAAGGACTGCGAGATCGGACCTGAGTTACCAATGTTTTTACGAACTCTTTATTCAGGTTTTATGTCTCGCTATTGAGGGAGTTCTTACGAAGCGAGCCGTCGCTTCAAGGCGGTAACGGTGTCGGGGTTCGCCTTTATCTTGAGACAAACACCCTTTTCCTCGTACGATTCGCTGAGCACGTGGATATTCTTACGGATATCGGCGAGCACGCCTTCCTTGCCGTAGGGAACGACGAGCTCCACCTGAGCCATGCTATCGAAGAAGAAACTGACGATACGGGAGTGAAGTGCCTCGATGTCCTTGGGATTCAGCGCGGACATCGCAATAGCCTCGGGGAACTCTTTCTCCAGCAATGCCTTTTGCGAAATATCGACGGCGTCGATCTTGTTTAGGATCAGAAGAACCGGGAGCTTTCCCGCCCCAATGCCTTCGAGCACCTCTTTCGTCACCTGAATGTGGGAGCGCAACGCCGGATCCGCCGCATCCACTACGTGAAGCAGAAGGGAGGCATCCAGCGCTTCGTCGAGAGTCGACCGGAATGAGGCTACCAGATCGTGGGGAAGATTGCGAATGAAACCAACCGTGTCGGAAACGAGAATCCGAGGTTGAGTCTCCGGCTGCAACGCTCGCACGGTGGTATCCAGGGTCGCAAAGAGCTGGTCGGCCACGAGCACTTCGCTCGCGGTGAGCGCCCGCATGAGTGAAGACTTCCCGGCGTTGGTGTAGCCGACGATGGCGACCTTGGGCAAACCTTCGCGATGACGGCGGCGCTCGACTTGCTCTCGATGCACCGCTTTGAGCTCTTGTTGCAGCTCGCTGATTCGGTCCCGCACTTCCCGGCGCTCGATCTCGTGAAAGGACTCGCTGACCCCTCGCCCGCCGCGTCTCCCACCCTTTCGCTCTTTGGCCCCCGACACGCGCTCGCGGGGCGCGAGGTACTTGAGCCTTGCCAACTCCACCTGAAGTTGCGCTTCTTTGGTGCGAGCATGACGATGAAAAATCTCGAGAATGACAGCCGGCCGATCGTAAACCTCCACGCCGGTCGCTTCTCTAATGTTTCTGACTTGTGTGGGGGTTAGTTCGTGATCGAACACCACGCTTTCGGCCTTGCGGGGCGCTTTCACGAGCTCGCTCAGCTCTTCGAGTTTTCCCGGCCCGATGAGAGACGAGGCCGTAGGGGACTTCAGTTTCTGCGTGAGCGTTCCGACGATATCCCATCCCAGCGTTTCAATGAGTTGCCTCAGTTCCTGAAGTGACGCATCGTGCTCTTCGGCGGGTGTCTTCTGGAGCTGCACATCTATAAGGATGGTGGCCGGCCTAACTTCGGACTCTGAAGGGTGGGTCATCTTGAAAGCATATCTCAATTAAGTTCAGACTGGCAAAGCTTTGGCCATTGTTGGCGAAGCAGGAAATATACGCACACAGCAACTCAGCAAAACCATGCGGGCCTCCGTTGATTGTCAACCCGGACAGTCCCACTCTGTTGGACACGGCAAGCGCGTGAGAGGCCCCCGCGCGATTATGCGTGTGATAGAAACTCAAGTTTGCCGGCAAGCGGGCGCTAAGCCCCAGCCATGTGACTCCTCCGCCCACGTTAGCGGCAGGCATCTGCGACACACCAGCTTATCCGATGCCGCCATTGAGTGACTCCTTCGCCTCGCTGGCAGTTTCGTCGGAGGGCGCTGGCAGGGCAACTTTTTCGCGAAACAGCATGCGCAGCAACGGCGGGGGAAGCATGGTGGTAATCGCCGTCATCATCATCACCAGGGCGTAGCTCCGCTGCGAGATCATGTTCATCTGCAAGCCGACGAGCGCGACGATCAGCGCGACCTCTCCCCGCGGGGTCATGCCAACTCCCGCGCGCAGCGCGGTCTTCCAGCCCTCGCGGATGAGTGGCAAGCCGCAGCCTAGCATCTTGGTAATGATCGCCAGCAAGGAGATGAACAACCCCATAACGACCACCTCTCGCGAGAAGACCGAAAGTTGCAGGCGAGATCCCATGGTGAAGAAGAAAAATGGCGATAGGAATTGGTTGATCGCCTGCGCGCGCGGTTCCAGGTTCCACTCCGGCGAGAAGTCGGCAAATGCCAGGCCGGCGAAAAAGGCGCCGATGATGGCGGCCATGCCGATCTTGGTGGCCACCACAGAAAGACCGAGGCAGATGGCAAGCGCCAGCACCAGCGGAGCATCGTGAGTTTGCATTCGTTGCAGTCCGGGCCTTATGCGAAGCACCAGCCGGGGGCCGAAGTAGATCATGAAGACGGCAAAGCCCACGGCCTCAGCGATCACCAAGCCGAGGTGCAGCCAGCGGATCCCCGCGCCCGTCGCTATGCTCACCACGATGCCCAGCAGGATCATGCCGAGCATATCGTCAAATACCGCGGCGCCAAGCACGATGCGTGACACCCGGAATTTGAGCACATTCAGATCGCGAAGCACACGGGCGGTGATCCCGGCGCTGGTCGCCACCATGGCGGCGGCCACAAATGCCGACTCATTGACTGGCTGGCCGTCGGCCCGCATCAGCCAGAAGCCGGCAATGAACGTTAGAGCCACTCCGCCAACAGCAACCCGCAGAGATAAACGCGAGACACTGATGAGATCCTTGGGACTCGTCTCCAGGCCGACGGTGAACAGCAGGAAGATTGCGCCGATTTCGGCAATGGAATAGACCGTGGTTGTGGGGATGACAAACTGCGTGGCGTAAGGACCGAGTACGATGCCGGCCAGGATCTCCCCTAGAACGGCGGGCAGATATAGGCGTTCAAACAGCTCGCCGAACACCTTTGCCCATACGAATATCGTAAATAGCTGTAACAGCAGCCCTTCGGTTCCGTTTGTCATGATAAGCAGAGAGCTGAGAAACGCGGGCCTTTACGCGAGTACGTGACGGCGGCATGCCAACCTTCTGACGGAAACATCGGGCTTGTCGGCCTCCGACTTTGCTGACGCCGACGGCTGCCATCTCCCGCTCCTCCTCGCTTCAGCCGCGCTGTTGCTGCTACAGTTCCGTCCGATTGTATCGGCTTGATGCAAGTTGGAATGTCAACCGCTAAACTGCGTCGCGGATAGACTCGCCGTTCTCTTTTGCGCCCCCTTCGGCTTCCGGCGGAAGCTGGAATCGGTATCCAACCGATGTCTCGGTCAAGATGTACTGCGGATATGCGGGATCAATCTCGATCCTCCTGCGCAACAGTTTGATGACGACACGGAGATTATCGGCTTGTTCGCCACCGCATGGGCCCCAGAGGACATCTCATCTCCCAGGCGACAATCGAGCAGAGCCCGCCAGATCTTCCGGTATCACGCCCCGTACGACTGCCCCCCATGCAGAAAAAAGGTTCCGTTCAGCTACCAGGCACCCTCCTTGCGGCCATACCACCAGATCAACCCGACCGTGGCCGTATTCTGTTGGTTACTAAGCACTCCTTGTGTAGAGGTCAGAAACGACGGCTGGTTCGAGAAATCACGTCGCCATTCGTAGCGCATCAGGAAGTTCGCCGCAAGATTGTAGTCAAACGTGAGGGTGGTTTCCTTCAGTGCCTGAGTGAGACCGCTGAATAGCCCTCCGCGGTCGGAGAGGTATTCGGCGCGAGCAGCGATTGCCATCTTTGGCGCGAATCGATATTGGGCATAGCCTGCTCCGCCGATTACATGAGATGGAGCCGACGATTGGCCGAGCACAAGATTTGTATTTTTCCATAGCCGCTGGATCTCGTAGTCGCCTTCTACAGCCAGTGTCAGCTTTGGCGTGGCTTGCCAGTTCACGTAGGTGTCAAAAATATGGGTGCGTCCGTCGGGAGCTGGTTGGATTGCCGTGAATGTCAGGCCCGGTTGGACTGGAATTGGGATAGTGCTGCTCACCGTTGGTGACACACCTGTCGGCAGTGTCACCACGGCCCTATCAGGGTGATCCTGCCCGTAGTAATAGTTCACGGTCCAGGAAATCGTTTTGCGCGGCGTAACAACGAAACCAAACAACTCGTCCTTGAAAGCGTTTGTAGCTTCGGTCTGGTTCGTTCCGTTAACCACCCAGTAGTTGAGCGCAAACTTGTTGTTCACCTTGTAGTTGGCTCGCAGGCCCATATGATAGAACGGAAGAAAATTGAACCAGTACGACCGGGAATAGTTCATCTGGTCTTTGGTGTAATTGCCTTCGATTCCAAGTGAGCTCGCCCACTTGCCGAAATCCACGGTGAGACCTGTACCAAGCGGGACGACATACGTGCCGTATGCCTGAAAGATGTTTTCATATATGTCAGGCCTTGGTTCGTTAGTGGAATTTCCCTGCAAAGTGGAAGTAGCCTGCCCGAATTGCAAGTCAAGACGCGCACCATAGCGGCGTCCAGACTCCACTTCTGGTGGACGATCAAAGATTACGCTGGCCTGATTCAAGCTAAAGTTATTGCTGAGAACATCATAGGCACGCAACAGATTAACCCGTCCAACCGGGGCATTGAAGTTGTAGTCGTAGTATCCATCGACACCAACGTTGATAGTGGTGCCTTTAAGGTAGTCAAGGATCTTTCGATCATCGGTTGTCAATTGCGTTTGTGAGGCTGGCTGGTTCTGTTCCTGAACAGCCGCTTGGGTGGGAGCACCAGTCGCACTCGAGGTGAGAGTCCCACCAGCCACTGTGGGCGACACGGCAGGTTCGGGGAGCGCAGCGCCCGTTTTCTTTTCCAAGTCTGCCACCCGCGATTGCAGTTGCAAGACGAGCTGTTTCAAGTCGCGGATCTCCGCATTGGTGTCGACATCACGCTGTGTCTGAGCCACGGCGCTGGTGACAACAAAGCATGACAATAACAAAGCATAAGCCAAACTGCGGCTGGGCATGTCTCTTTCCTCCTGGCTAGCTAAGACTTCTAGCGGTGCTGATGCGGAGCAGCAACTATCCAGTGCCCATCAGAACCTACGGACTGACGGACAAAGGGGTCGACGCCCCTGGAGCCACGTCTCCATGTTTGAAGCATCAAACGTGAATCAACAAATCCTTGGTAGAGTTGGACCTCTCTCCGGTTCCTTCGTACGTTTTTTCTCGCGTAGGTGTGAGCATCGTAACCATTGCGCGTGCAGCGCAGGCTGTCGGAGAACGAGTAACGTTCCAGCTTTTCGATGCTGAAAGCCGCGGGCTCAAGTGGCCCAAAGGCGGTCTGACGCCGGCGCGGGGAATATCCGTAAAGCCGGCCAAGGCACGGCGCAGGGATATTGCCTGAGCCGGGTTGCTTTCTTGAGTCGACGACGATTTGCCGATTCTCATGCGCAAGCGTGTTCGCCTTTGTCTTCTGGAGAAGATTGGAAGCGATAGCCGACCCCGGGTTCGGTCAAGATATATTGAGGGCTTGCTGGATTAGCCTCGATCTTCTTCCGTAGTTGGTTAATAACAACCCGCAAGTTCTCTGCATGCTCACGGGAATCCAGACCCCATCCAACCTCGAACAGGTTTTGATGCGTTACTGGACGTCCTTTGTTCGCAATCAGATATCTGAGCAGGTCAAACTGTTTGGGAGTTAGGTAGATCTGACGGCCGCGAACTGTGATATGCCTGCGTTCGAAATCAACGGTCAACTCCGCATTGGTAAAGACGGGCATCTCTCCATTGAAAGGACCGCTACGCAGGTGGGTACAAATGAGCGCCTGCAGTTCCTTTAACCCGAAAACGTTGAGAAAGCGATCATCAGCACCCAAATCAAGCGCCAAAAATTTATCATGCCCGGAATTGCGCTCACTGAAGACGATAATGGGAGTGCTACAAGACAAGTGAATCTTTTGACAGACCTCCAACCCATTCGCCCCTCGCAAGCTGATGTCCAGAAGAATGAGGTTGGGACGAGTGTTCCGGACAAAGTCAAGAGCCTCTTCGCCCGTCCGCGTTTCGATGACGTCGAACTGCTGCGGCGGAAGAATGGTACGCAGAACGCACCCAAAGCTGCGTTTACTCCCCACAACGAGGATGGTCGGGATTGTCATCTGCCGCTTTCCTAAGGTCTACTCCGCAACCTGCTTCGCGACTACTGTGGTGTGCCATACCGGCTACGAAGTTGAAGATTCACTTCGAGCGCGTTAACGAACTTCTCTCCAGCAAGTCCGCCGAATGCTGCCAAGGCATTTTTCTGTAATATCCCATCGATTTCCTCTCTCACCGTGGCCGGATCGCGTCTTGGTGTCGGCGGCTCGTTTGGAGGCGACCCTGTCCAGTTGGAATTCGGCGTTCTCGAGTTATCTTGGGATCCAGGCCCGAGCCAGAAGCCGTCACCATGTCTCCAGGAACGTCTTGAAGATCAGCGTTCGAGTGATCCTGCCGCCACGACATCCAGTCGGGCAATGGTGTTGAGTGCCGAATACGCAACCCGAGTTCCCGCCAACACTGCGATGGCACAAAGGACAAAGCCGAGAAGTTTAAGGCGATAGCTCAACTGTTCGGGTGCCTGCCTTCCTCAGCCACGGGGCCGTTTGTACCTCCAGCGCATCGTGAGCCGACGCCCGCGATGACGCATCGAACTCCTATTTTGAAACCGGAAACTGCTTATCCAGATCAATGTTCAGCATGAGCACATTTACGCCAGGCTCGCCAAGGAAACCCAAATCGGCGCGGTCGGTGAACTGCGGGACCAACGCCTTCACCTTGTCCACAGCAACGCCGCGCGCCTTTGCAATGCGTGCGACTTGAATATCGGCATTCGCCGGACTGATATGTGGGTCCAGACCTGACGCCGAGGCTGTAACGGCGTCCGACGGAATCGGCACTTTCGGCGTGAACCGCAACGGGGCCTTGTCATCATTGAAGGCTTTGATGAGCTTTACGTCATCAAGCTCACCTTTGGAATCTTTGAACTGGTCCAGGGGAACCGATGATTCATATGGGATATTGTTCTCAACGCAGTAGTGTACGATCCGCAGGCTGATGCCGTCGAAATCGACTACCTCGTTCTTCTTATCGTCCGTTTTGATAGTGCCGCGGATGAGCTTGGCGCTGGTGGGGCCCAGGTTTGTGCCGCCGCTGGCAGTGGCATCGTAACCATTGCCGGCCGCCGACGGTCTGGGATGAAAGTATTCAGGCTTTGTGAAGGACTGGCCGATGAGACTTGAGCCGACCAACTTGCCATTCACCGTGACCAGGCTACCATTCGCCTTTTTGGGAAAGATTACTTCGGACACCCCGGTCATCACGACGGGATACAGCAATCCCGTGAGAATCGTAAAGGCCAGCATCAAGCGAAATCCTGGTCCAAGTTCTTTCAACATAACTCACTCCTTTTACGCGAGACGAAGAGCAACTAAAATCTTATCGATCAGCCAAATTCCAGGAAATGGCACGATGACCCCGCCCAGACCGTAGATCAACAGGTTGCGCGCTAGCATCCGGCCAGCAGTGACAGGTTTGTATCTCACGCCGCGAAGAGCCAGCGGCACCAGAGCGATGATAATCACCGCATTGAAGATGACCGCGGCGAGCACCGCACTTTGCGATGAATGCAAGCCCATTACGTTCAGCTTGTTGAGTTCCGGATATATGGATGCAAACATTGCGGGGATGATGGCGAAATACTTCGCCACATCATTGGCAATTGAAAAGGTAGTCAGGGCACCGCGAGTAATCAGCAGCTGCTTGCCAATTGCAACGATTTCGATCAGCTTCGTCGGATTGCTGTCGAGATCGACCATGTTGCCGGCTTCTTTGGCTGCCATGGTTCCGGTGTTCATGGCGACGCCGACATCTGCCTGAGCCAGCGCCGGAGCATCGTTTGTCCCGTCTCCCGTCATGGCAACAAGGCGACTTTGCGACTGCTCCTTCCGGATATATTCCAGCTTGTCCTTCGGAGTCGCCTGCGCGAGGAAATCATCCACGCCTGCCTCTTCAGCAATCGCCGCCGCAGTCAAAGGATTGTCCCCGGTAATCATGACGGAACGAATTCCCATCGCGCGGAGAGATGCGAGCCGCTCCTTCATTCCGCCCTTAACAATGTCCTTGAGGTGAATAATCCCCAGGACTCTATGGCCATCGGCTACTGCCAGAGGGGTGCCACCATTTTTTGAAATGCGTTCCGACGCTGCCACCAGCGATTGCGGCACGGTGCCACCAGCCTCTTTCACAAACTGAGCAATCGCGTCGGTCGCGCCTTTTCGCAGTTGGCGGCTTTCCATGTCCACACCACTCATGCGGGTAAAGGCAGAAAACGGAATAAATTGTGCTTCATGCTCGGCGAGTTCCCGGCCGCGCAAGTTGTATTGTTCCTTGGCCAGCACCACGATCGAGCGTCCCTCTGGCGTTTCGTCGGCAAGACTGGACAACTGAGCGGCATCCGCCAATTCGGCTTCAGTTACACCCTCTACAGGAATAAATTCGACCGCTTGCCGGTTTCCTAAGGTGATAGTTCCAGTCTTGTCGAGAAGCAGTGTGTTTACATCGCCGGAAGCTTCAACGGCCTTGCCACTCATGGCCAAAACGTTGTGCTGCATCACCCGGTCCATTCCGGCGATGCCAATCGCAGAGAGCAATCCGCCGATCGTCGTTGGGATCAAGCACACCAGCAGCGACACCAGAACGGCAACTGTCGGTGCGGTGCCACTGCCGACAGCCCGGATTGAATAGAACGCGTACGGTGTCAACGTCGCAACCGCCAAGAGAAAAATTAATGTCAACCCGGCGATCAAGATGTTGAGAGCGATTTCATTTGGCGTCTTTTGTCGTACAGCACCCTCCACCAGAGCGATCATGCGATCCAAAAACGTTTCGCCCGGATTCGAGGTAATGCGGACCTTGATGTGGTCCGACAACACCTTTGTGCCGCCCGTCACGGCGCTGCGATCTCCTCCGGATTCGCGAATGACCGGGGCACTTTCTCCGGTAATGACGGACTCGTCGACACTAGCGATGCCTTCGATGACTTCGCCATCGCCCGGGATCAAGTTGCCTGCTTCGCAGTACACGAGATCGCCAGCACGTAGTTTGGATGCAGGCACCATCTCGAACTTGTCGTCGGGCAAAAGCTTGCGCGCGAGCGTGTCGGTCTTGGTTTTGCGCAGCGCATCGGCTTGGGCCTTCCCACGCGCCTCCGCCATGGCCTCCGCAAAATTGGCGAAAAGCACCGTGAACCATAGCCATAGAGCGATTTGAATGCCAAACAGGAGGCCGCCGGCGCCGATGACTACGTCTTTAATCACGTATATTGTCGTCAACGCCGCCCCTACCTCGACGACAAACATCACCGGGTTCTTTGCCACCATCCTCGGGTTCAGCTTCACAAAGGATTGCCGGATGGCACGTCTGAGAATTTCAGGATCGAACAAGGGACGGGCTCGGATACCCCGAGAGATGAGTGTAGGGCCTTCTTCTTTGATCTCCGGCTTACGATTATCCGGCCGCATAGTAACAGTAGACATTTCTAGCTCCTAATCCTTCGTCCCGTTAAAACAATTTGCCGCTCAACATTTGGAAATGTTCCACGATTGGGCCGAGCGAGAGCGCAGGGAAATAGGTAAGGGCGCCCACAATCAAAACGACCCCGATCAGCAGGATGACAAACAGCGTGCCGTTGGTAGGCAACGTGCCGCTGGTTGCGGGCACCAATTTCTTGGCAGCCAGACTACCGGCAATTGCCAGCGCCGGAAGAATGAACAAAAATCTTCCGACCAGCATGTCAATCCCAATGGTCAGGTTGTACCAAGGCGTATTCGCGTTGATGCCGGCAAAAGCGCTGCCGTTATTCCCGGCGCCGCTCGCATAGGTGTAGAGGATTTCCGAGAAACCGTGGGCAGCGGCATTGTTCAAGTTCGCGATCGCAGCTCCGGGAGGATTCCAATAGCCATTATTCGCAAACTTCGAGACCGAGCTGAGGGCGGTAAAGCCAAGAACACAGAGAGAAGTCGCAAGAATGGCAATAAGTGCCATCTTGACTTCTTTTTTCTCGATCTTCTTGCCTACATATTCGGGCGTACGCCCGACCATCAAACCTCCGATGAATACGGCCAAAATCGCGTAGAGCAACATGCTGTAAAGCCCAGAACCTACACCGCCAAAGATCACCTCATCGGTCTGCATGTTAAACATCGGAACCATTCCGCCGAGCGGCGTAAGGCTGTCGTGCATGCTGTTGACGGCTCCGCAACTTGCATTCGTGGTTACGGTGACAAACAGCGCGGTCGCAGCATTACCAAACCGGAGTTCTTTGCCCTCCATGTTGCCGCCGGGCTGGGACCCGGTATAGACGTGTTCGACGCCTAACTTAGACAAGTGTGGATTTCCCCGCTGCTCCGCCCCATAACAGACAAAGACGCCCACGGCAAACATCACCGACATAGCGGCAAACAGCGCCCATCCTTGACGCGTGTCCCCCACCATTTTCCCGAACGTGTACGTCAATGCCGCGCCCAGGCACAGGATCAAGAGCATCTGAATCAAATTGGATAAGGGGGTGGGGTTTTCATACGGATGAGCCGAGTTTGCGTTGAAGTATCCGCCACCGTTTGTCCCCAGCATTTTCACGGACAACTGCGACGCCAGCGGGCCTTGCTCGATCACCTGGCTCGCGCCTTCCAAGGTGGTTGCGTTCGCAGGTCCTTTGAAGTTCTGAATGGCGCCTTGCGAGACGAAGAACATCGTAGCCAGAATGCAAATAGGAAGGAGGACGTAGACAGTGCACCGGGTGACGTCCGCCCAGAAGTTTCCTATTGTCTTGGCGCTGTGGCGCGCAAATCCACGAATTAAGGCAATGGCAACGGCAATTCCCACCGCGGCGGACACAAAGTTCTGGACCGCAAGAGCAGCCATCTGCACCAAATAGCTGACGGTCGTATCCGGCGAATAAGACTGCCAATTCGTGTTGGTAATGAAGCTGACGGCCGTGTTGAACGCCAAGTCGGGCGTCAGGGGCGTCGCATTTTGGGGTGCCTGCGAAGTTGAAAAGTGCATGGGGTTAAGCGGCAGATGTCCCTGCAACCGCTGCAGCACGTAAACAAACAGAAAGCTGAATATGCTCAGCGAGATCATGGACGCCGTATAACGTACCCAGGATTGTTCCTCGTCTTCGCGGACTCCCCCAACCCAGTAGATCAGGCGTTCCAGCGGGCGAAAGATCGGGTGAAGGAACGTCCTCTTGCCTTCAAAAACACGATACAGGAACCCACCAAGTGGTTTGGTAAGAGCCACTACAATTACGAAAAACACCAGTATTTGAGCAATACCGAGCGAAGTCATTTCATCACCTCAAAACCGTTCCGGCATCAGCAACGCATACATCAGATAAACGCAGAGACAAGCGGCAATAATTCCCGCGATGGCGTACTCCATGGAATCCTCCTAAAGACGCTCCGCCGCCCTCGTGAAACCCCAGAGCAGCGCGAAGAATACAACTACGATCGCGACATAGAAAACGTCCAGCATGATTGACCTCACTCAGTGCTCAGATGAGCTTCACCTTCGCAGAATTCATTTTCATCACCTCTTTGCGCATTGCGCTAACTTTGGGTGCCCCAATTCGGGAGCGCGGGATCCTGTTCGGCTGTAGTGCTCACGGGCGATCGACACCTTCTCAAATATTGAGTTCATGACGAACGCAAACACCATAAGGATCACGGCGCATGCGGCACGCAGTATCAAAAATGTCCAAATCATTTTTCGTTACCCCTCTGCTTCCTTGCAACGTGCTTGTGTGCGCCCAGCTCTGGCCCGCTTGAGACTTCTGCCCATCCCTCGTGCTCACGTGAGAGCCAGCCTTCGCCGAGCATTCCATTCAGGACAAATGCAGCCGCCATTACGATCGTGGCAGATGCGGCAACCGTTACGAAATACTTCCCAACCCCTCGACGTTATGGGTTCATATGCATGAATGTCGCTACAAGCACATAACACTACCGGTTAAACTAACTGACTCGGCCCGGTACAATTTCGTCTAGCAACTTAACTAATACAACCGCGTACCTAAATTATGTGTATAAAGTGTATAGAATATTTATTAACACTTGATTTACGAATGTTTTACAAACTCTTTATTCTGGCCTTATGCCCGGCCGTAATCTATTCGAAGTAAGGCTATTACTTTGCTCGGGTAAGAGTCCGTGCGGATCGGTCTTATAAAGTAATAGCCATATAACAACTCAATGGGTTGTCCCGAGCTGCTGCTCAAAGCGTTGCCTTTAGGAACTATTTGCAAATGTTTTAGTCAATGTTTAGGAATGTTTTGTTCTAATAGAAGTGAGTGGCGAGGGAGGTCAATATGCTGGCGATGACTATCTTTACGGTTGTTTGCGTTAGCAGCATGGTGTTCCTACTGCGCTTCTTCATCGCATTGTGCAGGGAACCCAAAACCTCGCGTTATGTATTAGAGATTCAAGACGAAACAGAGGTACTGGGTGGCTGCTCTCAACAGCCCCATTCGGATCACACTGCATCGCGGATTGCTTATAAGGGCAGAATGAAGCCACTCGCTGTTGTTCGAAGAGTAAGGATCAACCGTCCGTGAGCGGAGGCTACATGCCGGGTGTCGGAACACTTAGGCAGTTTCTGTTGAAGGTGGGGAAAAACATGAGGAACTACGACTCCCCTGTAGAAGCCAGTGGCGACGAAGTAATCGCGGCCGGTGACTTCCAAATCAACATCACCGCTCGTAAGGTCAGGCTCCTTGGCGATGAGTTGGAGCTGACGACTGCCGAGTTCGATATGCTAATGTTTCTCATCAATCACCCAACGAAACTCATCACACAAAAGACGGTGCTGGCAACGCGCTGCACCGGTAACTTTGTGCGGCAAGCGGAATTCCTGCGCGTATTGCAATCACTACGGAAAATACTTGAGTCCCACAACTCCGCTCGCTGCTACATTCGTACAGAGCCATGGATTGTTTACCGGTTCGATGCAGCCGCCTCCTTGCATGGACAAACATGAACTGGAACTGGCCGCATGGGCGTATCGGTCGCTTACATTGCTTTGTATAACCAATCACGCTCGAATGGCAGGTTACGAGACATTACACTCCGGTGCTCCCCGACACTTGTCCGATACGCGATGGAGGAAGTGGCAGACGCTTCTATGCTGGCGAGATTGGTATCCAGATGAAACATGTTGCCAGAATCACAGCAACCATCACGCCGCCTTCAACTTCTCACGATTCCATCCACGAGCACAGCTCGGCGCACTCTCTTGACTCTCGTAATCGGGTTGAGCGAGCCGCGAACAGAGCATGAGAATAGCAGACGGGCACCTGCAAACAAATTCCTGTTATGGGAAGGATTGCGAGGTTGGCGCTCGGTTTACGAATGTTTTACGAACTCTTTATTCGTGCTTTACGTCCAGCTGTATCCAAGAGAAGTGAAGCAGGTACTTCGCTCCGGTAAAGGTCCGTGCATATCAGTCTTGAAATCGATAGGTCTTCGGCGGAGAGGCACGAAGGGACGGCGGTAAGTGAAAGGAACAAGTTATGAGCATAATTGATAAAGCATACGAGCAAGCCCTCGAGTATCGCCCGGCCCGCAACAGCAATGTGAAGTGGTTATTGTTGGGCGGTGGCGTGCTTCTTCTGCTGCTGGTGCTTGGGACATTTGTTACGCGAGCCACGCGTATTGAAGCCGGACACGTAGGCGTCGAAATCAACTTGGCGGGACATCAGCGGGGCGCATCGGACATTCCGATTCGTACCGGGTGGGTCGTTTACAGTCCGCTTTGGACTCAAATCATTCAGTTCCCAACATACGTGCAAACGGTGAAGTGGACGCGTGATCCGAACGAAGGACACCCGGTCAACGAGGAAATGGGATTTAATTCGAAAGAGGGAATGGCGATTTTTGCCGACGTGTCCCTGTCGTATGCTATCGATCCGCAAAAGGTTCCGGAGTTTTATATCAAGTACCGCGTCAGTGATCTTGAGCTCTTCACGCACGGTATCCTGCGCGACATTGTTCGCAATTCCCTGAATGAAGTCGCTTCCACCTACGCCGTCGAAGACATTTATGGTGAGAAGAAAGCGGAGTTCCTGAAGCAAGTAGGGGCGATGATCGAGCAGAAAGTTGCGGCCGTTGGCGTAGGCGTGCAGCAGTTTGGTTTCATCGGCGCACCACGGGTGCCGGCGGTCATCGCTTCGGCGATCACAGCTAAAGCGCAAGCCATCCAGGAGGCCGAGCGTGCCCGAAATGAACTGGCAACGACTCAGGCCGAAGCGGCGAAGAAGATAGCCCAAGCCGACGGCGAAGCAAAGTCGCTGGTCACGATCGCCAAGGGAGAGGCCGAGGCGAATCGCATTCGGCAGAGCTCTTTGACACCGCAACTGCTGGAGCTACGCAGAATCGAGAACAGCCGCTTGCAGATAGAAAAATGGAATGGGCAGTTGCCGACAGTTCAGTCAGGCCAGGGTGGCGGGATGATTCTGCAACTGCCGCAGGCTAAGTAGTGCGAAGAGAGAAGCGGCTGCGCGGTTAGACCTGACAGACGTTCGTTGTGTGGAGCTTGCGCCGCTTCGACCCGAAGTACATTGCTGATGTGCACGATGAGCCATTGATATGGAAATACCCGCGCTGAGTTTCGTCATTCCTACCTATCGCCTGCGAGACGTCAACGAGACCGTTGAATCCTACGACCAGCACTTCTGGAGGAACGGTCACGCTGTGCGAATCGTCGTCTTCGACGACTCGATCCCCGCCAACCACGACAAATACTTCCCCCTGCTGGAGCAAACCCGCACCCACAATGAACTTTACTACGTCGGGCCGCGGGAAAAGGATCAGTTCCTCGCCTATCTGAACGGACGGCTCCGGGACGCCCGCCTCGAAGGAATCGTGAAGAATCTGTTCCGGCCCAGCTACGGTGGAAATCGCAACTGTGCGCTGATGTACACGCTGGGTGAGCTGGTGGTCAGCTCCGACGACGACATGCGGCCATACGCTTTAATGGAAGACAGTCCGGAATCGCTTGAAATCGACGAGGTTTGCCGTGGCCGCCTCCACAAGGCGGGAAACGGGCATCACGTTCGTAAGTCTTACGATATCCTGGCCGCGTTCAAAGACGTACTCGGCAAGAGCGTAGTTGAGGCACCGGAAAACTATGAGCGTGGCCAATTGCTGATCGACACAGGAACGCACCTGGAGACAAACGCCACTAAGGGTCTCGCGCAGGAGAACTCTCTGATGCTGGAGCGGGGGCCTGTGTTAGACGCCGACATAATTAAGATTGCGCAAACGTTCCGGTCGGGCACCAACGACATCGACGCCATCGACTTCGTCGAGATGTTTCTTGCTGACGAGCAACAGGTCGATCCCGACGCACTGAACGACCTGTACGTACTCGTCAACTTTCGGCCCGTAGTTACGAAACTGAACTGGCGGATGGATTGCGGCATCGCCGGCTACGACAATACGTTCGGGTTACCCCCGTTTTTCCCGACTCGGCTGCGATTTGAGGACTACATCTACCGGCTCTGGATACAACAGGATGGGTTAGTCGCCGCTCACGTAGACGCGGCGCAGCATCACACCAGAAGCAACTACATGCGCAATCCTCCCGCGGCAGAGATCTTCAATGAGGAAGTTGCAAACCTGATAAAACGGAAGATCAAGGCGAGCCTCGTTCGTCTCGGACCACTGGGAATCGATTTCGATTACGACGGTCACGTCACGGCCGGCGACGCCCAGGAGGTTCTCGACAAAATTGTGTGCCTTCATCGCCGGGCTCTAGAGGCGATTCCTCAAGCTAATACACCTCAACGGGCAGAGGCATTACGGCTTTTTGCGGGAAATCTGCACAAGGCATTTTATGGGTTCGAGCCTGACTTCTTCCAGCAGAACTTGGTCCGCATTGTTGACGATGTTATTAGCGTCATCAAGAGCGCACTTGAACTGTGGCCTACTCTTGTGGAAATTAGCTATTTTCAGAAAGCCAGGCACGGTCTTCCGCAGCTTCGAGTAAAGAACCAAAAGGCGTGAACCGAGGCTATGCTTCCGATTTATTGGAGATTGTGAGCCGCCCTTTATGCGAATCGCTCAGGTTGCGCCACTGAATGAATGCGTGCCACCCTCTCTTTACGGCGGCAGCGAACGTGTCGTCTCATATCTCACCGAGGAACTCGTGAGGCTCGGTCATAATGTGACCCTGTTTGCGAGCGGAGACTCGCAAACGGCTGCGAGGCTTGTAAAGGTGTGCCCCAGGGCTCTCTGGCGCGATCCCCAGGTGCGCGAGGTGCTTCCTCATCATGTTCGAATGGTTGAACTCGTGTTTCGAGAAGCAAGCAAGTTCGACGTGATTCACTTTCACTGCGATTATGTGCATTTTCCCTTGGTTCGTCGTTACAAATGCCCAACGGTCACAACCATGCACGGGATGATGCACCCTCCCGATTTGCAACAGTTGTTCGAGGAGTACCGGGAGGTGCCGCTGGTGTCGATCTCCAATGACCAGCGCCTACCAATTCCCTTTGCAAATTGGCGGGCAACCGTCTACCACGGACTGCCTCGACACTTATTCACGTTTAGCGGTCATACGCACGGCTATCTCGCGTTTCTCGGAAGAATGTCCCCGGAGAAGGGCGTGGATCGAGCCATAGAGATCTCTCAGCAAACCGGATTGCCATTGAAGATCGCCGGGAAGATCTATCCCGAAGAACGGAATTACTTCGACACCAGCATCGCGCCGCTGCTGCGCGCGGCTGGCTCTGGGGTCGAGTTTATTGGTGAGCTAGGCCAATGCGATAAGAACGAGTTCCTTGGTAAGGCCAGAGCACTGTTATTTCCAATCGATTGGCCGGAGCCCTTCGGACTTGTCATGATCGAAGCCCTTGCATGCGGAACGCCTGTGATTGCCTGGCGGCGAGGGTCCGTCCCCGAAGTTCTTGCTGACGGTGTAACCGGCTACATCGTTGAAAGCGTCTCTGAAGCCGTTAACGCCGTCGGGCGTCTGGATCAGTTGAATCGCTGTGAATGTCGCCGGGTTTTCGAAGAGCGCTTCACAGACGAGCGCATGGCGCGTGATTATCTGAGAGTGTACGAGCGGCGGGTCAATGGCGGAAAGTCGGAAACTCTTGCGCCTCAATGCTGATTGCTAGAGCGGCTACAAAGCCTCAATCAGCCAACCAGGTTTGAAGGAGGACGCTGGCGTTTGCGGTGGACGCGGGACGCTATGGGAATTGAATCGATTTCGGCCTGAAAAGCCTTGCCAGGCGGGGACTTTGGCCAAAACGGTTGTAATTGATGCTCATCGAGGTGCTACTTTGCCTGACCATCTAGGTCATCCTACCTCCACCGCCATCCGTTCTTCAAGAGGGCAGTTGCGACGCCTGTATCATACACGCGGCAGCGTCCGCCGCGTCAGCGCCTTCGTTCAAACCGCGTTGGCGGAAGTTACCGCTGGATTGTGAGCGGATCGTCGGCAAACAGGAAGTATACCCTGCCGAGCGGTGAGAGGATTAGTCCCCGCAAGTCGGCTTGTGGCTAGGTTTTCCCGACGGCTTCGCTGTTCCGGGTGGATCACGAGCCACTCGGAAACTGCCATTCAGCGCGTAATTGTTGAGAACAGGTCAGCATGACCGGGGCCCGGTCACAAGGAAGCATAAAAAAGCTGCCTACGGTTTCCTGCGTTTTCAATGAGTTCCGGCTTTTTTCAAGGGAGGCGTTATCACTTGTTCGCCCAAAACGAGATTTGCGGGCGCCATATATCTCTTCTGCCGGAATCATGCGTGGTGGAACTCAGATATCAAACCTTGATGAGACACGGGGCAGCTGCAAGCACCGGCCAGAGCCGGAGAAGACCATGACGCTACCACTCGGCCCTGGTGAATAATTGTTTCAGATTGACACGGAACGACGCTGCAAAGAAAAGGCCGGGGGATGAATCCTGGCCTTTTGAATTTGCCAGAGTTCAAGAAGAGGTCTACACTTCGGCAAACGTGGTTAAACACGAGGTCGAGTTTGCTTGTGATTTCTGTATCAAGATAAGAGGTCGTCAGGACTGATACCAAAACTGATACCAAGGGGGGTTTTCTACACGGAATAGTTTACAAACGTACTACGTCACTTGGACTACGACATGGTTTACGTGAGTTTAGTAAATTGTTGAATCTATTTACACTTATAGGTGCCGCAAGGTTACTGTAGGGTACATAGGGCGAACGGTAGGCCTTTAATGGCATGGAAGAGGTCGTCGGTTCGATCCCGACCAGGTCCACCAATCACTTTCAAAATAAAATCAATAACTTACAGACGGTGCCGAATCCGTGTGGATACTTTGTGGAAACTTCCGAACACAAGGCTCCACCGGGAGCAACTCACGTGCGCCACGCAGCGCTTCTTCCAGCAAGAGCGCAACCCACAAAAGCGCCAGCTGAGCGACGTGTTATGGAATGCGCTTCAGCAGTGGAGGACAGATTCATGAACTGCATTGAAAAAGCGTGCAAAGATCTGCTCGAAGCCGACGAATCTGCTGACGACGCAAAATAGCTTGTTTCTTAAGGTGAAGGAGTGCACAATTGCAAAAACGCTGGGACAAAATGGAAACTCCGGTTCTATGAGTGTTCCCTGCTCGCAAGGAATCCGACACATCGCATCGCCATCGCTTCATAAATACTAAGGAGGGGATTTTCATGGAGGCGGAAAAAAACTTAGTACTGCCTGCTCGCAAGGGCTCCGACACGTCTATGTCGTCGATCGCGCTCAAAGCTGCAAATGGGACTAAATATCGCTGGAACGTCCTCATTATGACGTTCATCGCATATCTATACGATAGCCTCGATCTCCAAATACTGGCTATCTGTATGCCGGTCATCATCGTGTCTCTCAAAATCTCACTAGCCCAAGCAGGGCTGCTGGCGTCGGCAACCATGATCGGAACCGCTTTGGGCGGGATATTGTTCGGCTGGCTGGCGGAGAATTATGGCCGCAAGAACGCTGCCGTGATTGCCCTGGTTGAGTTCGGCTTGTTCACGCTGGCGGTGTATTGGGTTAGTTCCTGGGGACAATTCATGGGCCTCCGCTTTCTCCAGGGCATCGGCGTCGGCGGACTCTGGGGACCGATCGTCGCACTGATCGCCGAGCACTGGAATGTCGAACACCGGGCACGGGCCGCGGGCTTTGTGTTGAGTACCTTTGCCCTCGGCGGTATCCTCGCGGCCGTCATGGGGCGGTTACTGCTGACCCGGGTCGACTGGCGCTTCATCTTCGTTCTTACCGGGACAGCGGTTATTTCAGGACTGCTGTTTTGGATCTTCGTACCGGCCGACGACAAGAAAAAGATTGTCAAGCGGGAAAATATCGGCCTTTCCGAGCTGTTTAAGCCGGGAATCACCAAACTTACCATCGGGAGCACCATCGCGGCCGCCTGTCAGATGGGTGGATTCTGGGGCGTGAGCGCCTGGATACCTACCTATCTTGTCCGTGTACGGCACCTGAGCATCCAGTACATGAGCGTATTCAGCATCGTGATCTTTACCGGCGCGTTTATCGGCTACTTCTTCTATGCCTATATCGCGGACAAATTTGGCAGAAGGAACGCATTGATGCTGGCCTTCCTCGCCGATTCGATCATCGTTCCCTTGTATGTCATCATCCCTAACCCCGTGTTCCTGTTCTGGATCGGCCCGGTGATGGGACTGAGTTTCGGCGGCGTGTTCGGGCTGTTCGGGGCCTACTTCGCCGAGTTGTTCCCCGAGAAGATTCGGGCCATGGGCGGCGGCTTTGCCTTCAATGTCGGCAGGGGCTTCGGCGCGGTGGTCACACCCTTCACTATCGGCGTGATGGCTAAAACCTACGGCTTGGGTTTTGGCATCGGTGCCTGCTCGATCGTATTCTTCGCCGGTGTGGTAACACTGTACTTCATGCCGGAAACTCTGAAGCTGCATTCGAACTGAGGTCAACGGGGGAAAGCGGGGCAGCCAATTTCCCCCGCTTGTTCCTCGCCCCCAATTGTCTTTGGTGGTCCGGTAATGAGAGAGAATCGTTATTGAGTTTCCACACTTTTTCTGTGGGTTACGAGGAGGAGAAGCCGTGAACAAATTAGATGTTGTAGGCGAAAGCAAAAATCGTGTGGACGGGATAGCTAAAGTGTTAGGACAGGCAAAATATGCAGCCGATCTGAAAAGAAAAGATATGCTGATTGGCAAGGCCTTGTTTGCCAAGTATCCCCACGCCATCCTTAAAGCGATCGATGTGTCGAAAGCCGCGCAGCTCGAGGGCGTTGTAGCGGTCATGACGGCCAAGGACCTACCCGGCCGTAACAGCTACGGGATATTAGTGCCGGATAAGCCGGTCATCGCCGAAGGCAAAACCAAGTATGAAGGCGACCCTGTTGCCCTGGTGGCCGCGGTCAGCGCGGAGATCGCCCAGAAAGCGCTGGATCTGATCGAAGTGGACTATGAACCGCTTCCTGCTTACGATGATCCCCGGGAAGCGATGAAAGAGGGCGCGATCAAGATCCATGATCATCATCCGGCGGCGGAAAACGGCAACATTCTTTGTGTGCTTAAGCTGGATAGGGGCGATGTGGAAAAGGCCTTTGCCGAAGCCGACATCGTGATCGAGAACGATTATGAAACCCCAATGGTCGAACATTGCTACTTAGAGCCTGACGTATGTATCGCCGAACCTGATCCGATGACAGGCGGACTAATTTTGACAAGTCCCGGGCAAGCGGTTTACGCCACCAAACGGTGTCTGGCACCTGTATTTGCTTTGCCGCAGCATAAAATTCGCAGCGTCAGCCCGCTAGTCGGCGGCGGTTTCGGTGGTAAAGAAGATTCTACCTTGGACGTTTGCGCCGTTGCCGGCGTTTTGGCTCTCAAAACCAAAAGGCCCGTGTATTTTGAGTTGACCCGGGAGGAAGTGTTCCGGACGACAGGCAAACGCCACGCGACATTCATAAAGCATCGCATGGCGGCAACCAAAGACGGCAAAATAACCGCCGTCGATGTGGAAACGGTTATGGACAAAGGGGCCTATGTGTCGATGGGTGGGACTAAGGCGCCGTTGCACGGAGTTACCATGCGAGCGATCGTATACGCGGGCGGTACTTACGCGATACCCAACGCCAAAGCACGGGCATATTCTGTTTTTACCAACCACCCGTACGCTTGTGCTTTTCGCGGCTTTGGCGCCCCCCAAGCCCAATTTGCCGTCGAGTGCCAAATTGACGAGCTTGCCAAGAAATTGAATATGGATCCAACCGTATTGCGGCTCAAAAATATGCTACGAGACGGCGATTGTATGATAACCGGCCAGGTCATGCAGGAAAGCCGCGGGCTCGGACTGGGTGAGTGTATAGAAAAGGTTAAGGAAAGGTTTCAATGGGATCAGCCCATCGATCGTGGCGACGGGGTGGTTAAACGCGGCAAAGGTTTCGGAGCGTTTATCTACGGCACAGGCATTCCGCTACTATTTGAAGGGGCCAGTTGTTTCGCCAATCTTCAGTTGGACGGCACCCTCAATGTCGCGGTGGGGTCCACTGAGATGGGGCAGGGTCTTACCACGGCTCTCACTCAGATTGCGGCG
>Ga0182014_10002360_pt1 | contig 23890 bp, 20 predicted proteins | sample 612S2DmetaG_FD_120489 | JGI IMG/M metagenome (GOLD analysis project Ga0182014, IMG submission 120489) | Permafrost microbial communities from Stordalen Mire, Sweden - 612S2D metaG | ecosystem: Environmental > Terrestrial > Soil > Wetlands > Permafrost | place: Sweden: Stordalen | collected...
CAGTGGCCGCTCCCTGAAAGGGCTCGATGTAGCTGGGGTGGTTGTGCGACTCGATCTTGAAGGCGCAGGCCCAGCCGTCGCCCACGTCGATGATGCCGGCGTTCTCGCCCGGCCCCTGCACCACGCGTTCGCTCTTGGTGGGCAGCCGTTTCAGGTGCACGCGGCTCGACTTGTAGGAGCAGTGCTCGCTCCACATCACGCTGTAAATGCCCAGCTCGGTGAGCGAGGGAACACGGCCCAGGGCAGCCAGAATGCGGCTGTACTCCTCGGCGGTGATGCTGTGCGTGGCAAGCAACTGCGGGGTAACCGCAACCGGCGAAGGAACGACTACAGAAGAGGCGTTAGTCATCACGGATGCCTCCATTGTCGCATGGGATTCACATTCAGAGCAGTGTGGAAAGCCGGGATGCCACTCGGAATTGTTGCATTCCGGCCGTTTACCTTTCCGATTTGCCCTCTTCCCGGCCGGCAACCGTTCCAATTGGCCGGAGGTAGATTCGCCCCAATCCACACGTTGATGGGCCGTGGAAGGAAATCCTCGATCGAGCGAATGCTTTTAAAGTCCTATATCGTGATGGACTGGATTGTGTCTGAGGCCATGGCTTTTCGCCAGTAAATGCGACGTGCGCCGCGCGGGCGCCAGTCCGCGCCGCGTCCATTAGCATAGCGCGAGAGACCCCTTCACGGTCTATCATCGGAGGTGATGATTGCAAACAAGCCCCGCGTGCGCGTTTTGCCCCCAACGCCCGCGACCAAATCGACCTATTCCTGGGAGTCTGACCCGCTGTGAGCGACATCTTCTGGATCAAAGGAAACCCGCCCGCGCCGCTGGCCATTGTGATCCGCCCGCGCGGCGACGAATGGCTGGAGGACGAAATGCTCGGGTTGAAACGGGGCGGCCTCCAAACCATTGTTTCCCTGCTCGAAAGGAAGGAGGCCTTGCTACTCGGCCTCGACGAGGAACACCCAATTGCGGATCATCTCGGGCTGAAGTTCCTCTCCTATCCGATTCCCGACACCCAGGTACCCTCCAACCTCTCCAGCTTTCAGCAGTTCGCGGCCGGACTGGCCGAGCGCCTTCGCGCCGGAGAGAAGATTGGCGTTCATTGCCGGGGAAGCATCGGGCGAGCCACCGTCACGGCGGCCTGCGCACTGATCCACCTGGGATGGACGCCCCGCGCGGCTATTGCCGCCATTCAAGCGGCGCGGGGCTGCATGGTTCCCGATACCCAGGAGCAGGAGGACTGGATTCTGCGCTACAAGGCCAAAGTGTGACCGCACGCATCCAAGCACTTGTTTTCGACCTCGGCTTTACTCACCGTTGGCAGGCCGAAATCCTCGTGGCGCGACCCCTCGTTCTGCCCGCCCGCCACTTCGTCTACCCCCGCCAGGCCGAGGAGGTCGAGCGCGGCGCTCTCGAGATCCTTGTCCGGCCCGTGGCCGAGGCGACCGATGAATCCATTCCAAGACCCGTTCTGAACGCGCAGTCTCCGCAATCAACGGAGGAGTTCCTGGCCACCTGCGCCCTCGGCTTTCTCGACCCGGCGGTTCCCACCGGCATTTGGTCCACGCCGCGCCCGGAAGAGCTGTGCGCTGTCTGCGGCGGTTATGCCTACCTGATCGACACCGCCGCTCCCGAACGCTTCACCATGATTCCTTACCGTCCGGTGATTGAAGTACGACCGCTGCCCGAGCAGGAACTGCTCCTCTTTGCCGGTCATCGCTCCATCTTCGCCTGGGGCCGCGACGGCATGGCCTGGGAGGCAGAAAAGCTCTCTTCGGAAGGCATCGTCATCGCCTCTATCGAAGGCTGCATCCTCAATGGCTTCGGCTGGGATCTCATCAGCGACAGGGAAACCTCCTTCGCTCTCGACTTGCGCACGGGACGACGCATATCGCAGCCTGAAAGTAATTTTGCAAGTGGCTCTAAGATTTGCGCGAACCCACCCTAGCCGCAAAAAAAGACGCGGCGCGGGTGGGGCACCCAGCAGGCGTAACCTGTACTATCCTGATTCAAAATTTTTCTTCAAACGGCGGGTTGCGGCGCTTTTCGATCTTCGGTAATTTATGTTAGAGGAGCGTTAAAACCGGCTTGCTCGCAGCCGATAACCAAAGTGAGCAATCGCTAACCTTTGGAGGCCCCATTGGCTGCCACCTTTCACATCTCCGATGCGCTTACCGCTACAGTTTCGTCCGTCGCGGTAATCGGTCCGGATGAGCGGCGACGGCGCGCAGTGACGAGCGCTCTGGCAGAGTGCCAGAATGGCCAGCTCCGGGAGTTTGCAGCATATCCCCCCAGCCTCGACGAAGTGCAATCGATGACACGGAACTGTAACGTGGCGATCATCGACCTGGACAGCGATCCGGAGCTTGCCCTGGATCTGATCGAGAACATCTGTGTCCAGGGTTCGGCAATCGCCATGGTTTACTCGGAGCGGCCCGACGCGGATCTGATGGTCCGCTGCATACGCGCCGGCGCCCGCGAGTTTCTAAGCCTGCCTCTTGCCGGCAACGCCATGGCCGAGGCTCTGGTGCGAGCCTCGGCCCGCCGGCCGGCCGCAGCCGTTTCCACGCCGCCAAAGGCCAATGGCAGTCTTTTCGTCTTCCTGGGCTCCAAGGGCGGCTCCGGCGTTACCACGCTGGCCTGCAACTTCGCCGTAGCGCTTGCCCAGGCATCGGGCAAGAGAACGATCCTGATCGACCTGAATCTGCCGCTGGGAGACGCGGCGATCAGCTTGGGAATCAAGGCTCAGTACTCCACAGTGGACGCGCTGCAAAACTCCGGGCGGCTGGACGCTAGCTTTCTCTCTACCATGCTCGTCAAGCACAGTTGCGGTCTGTATGTGCTTGCCGCCCCCAGCGATGCAGCCTTCGGCCAGATCCCCGACGATGCCATCGACAAGCTGGTCGCAGCCACCCGCCAGCAATTCGATTACGTGGTGGTCGATGTGGGCTCGAGGCTGGACATGCATCAAACGGCTCTCTTCAGCGCAAACGCCACGCTCTACCTGGTCACTCAAGCCGGCATCCCGGAGTTGCGCAACGCGAATCGCCTGATTGCGCAGTTCTCCTGCGCCGGGGGGCCCAAACTCGAGATCGTGATCAACAGGCATCAATCCGACGGGATGGGAATCCCCGACGACTACGTCACCAAGGCGCTCACCAGGCCGGCCGACTGGAAGATTCCCAACAATTACGCCGCCGTGCGCCGGATGCAGAACACCGCTACGCCGCTGGCTCTTGAAGACTCATCCATCTCGCGCAGCATCCATCAGATGGCCAGGAGCGTTTGTGGCAAGCCCGAGCCCGAGGAAAAGAAAAAGAAGTTCGGACTCTTCCGGTGAGGCGAACCGCGGGAGTGTCAATCCGGTAACCCGGCGCGACCGTAACGCGAACCCGCAGTGACAGTCTGGCTGGAATCGCGATACCCTGTCTTGTATGCGCACGGCGCAATCGAAGGAGTTTTTCAACCCTCATGCCCATCCAACCCACATCCAAGATCTGGCATAACGGCGACCTCATTCCCTGGGAGCAGGCCACGATCCACGTCATGAGCCACGTAATCCATTACGGCTCGAGTGTTTTCGAGGGAATCCGCTGCTACGCTCAACCCCACGGCTCGGCCGTCTTCAGGCTGCCGGAACACATGCAGCGCCTTCTCGATTCGGCCAAGATCTACCGTATGGAACTGCCCTTCACGCTTGAAGAGCTTTGCGCCGGCGTGGTGGAGTTGATTGAAGCCAATGGCGTTTCGCCCTGCTATATCCGCCCCATCGCCCTGCGCGGCTATGGCGAGATCGGCGTCAGCCCCAAAGGCACGCCGGTCGAGGTTTACATCGCCAATTTTCCGTGGGGCAAGTACATCGCCGGCCACGGAGGCGCTGACGTCTGTGTCTCAAGCTGGCATCGCCTGGCCCCCAACACGCTGCCCTCCCTGGCCAAGGCCGGCGCCAATTACATGAACTCTCAGCTCATTCAAATGGAGGCCGTTATCAACGGCTATCAGGAGGGGATTGCGCTGGACGTGAATGGCCTGGTCAGCGAGGGATCGGGCGAGAACATCTTTGTGGTGCGCAACGGCGTCATCTTTACCCCGCCGCTGGCCAACTCCACGCTATCGGGCATCACCCGCGACAGCGTGCTCACCATCGCCCGCCACCTGGGCCTCACTATCACCGAACAGGCGCTGCCTCGCGAGTTGCTGTACATTGCCGACGAGGTCTTCTTCACCGGCACTGCCGCCGAGGTATCGCCGATCCGCTCCATCGATCGCATCGTCATCGGCGACGGCAAGACGGGCGAGATTACCAAGAAGGTCGCCGACGAGTTCTTCGGCATCGCCAACGGCCTCAAGCCGGATCGTTTTGGCTGGCTCACGCCGGTCAAAGTCACCGCGCGCGAGCCGGTGATCGTTTAACTTGGTCTTTGATCGTATGGAGTTGTACTAAAACTGGGTGCCCCAGGTTCCGATTTTGGAACCTGGAATAGCTGGAATTCAAGGTACGAAATCATTAAGTCACAGAACTAGAATCCCACCCTGGCCGCAAAAACAAAGACGCTGCGAGGGTGGGGCACCCTGCGCTTGTGGAACGCCCCAAGCTCTCAGAAGATCTTATAGCCGATTCCGACGCTGGCGCCGTAGGGGTAGAGCGATGTATTCAGCCACTTGGGCCACTGCTGGTACTCAAAGTCGCCGCGTGCGCTGAATCTCTTGTTCAACTGGAAGTCGACGCCGCCGCCGTAGGCAATGTCGGTAAAGCGGCCCCACGCATCGTTGTCCTCGAAGTTCATCCTGGCCACGCCGACGAGCGCCTTGCCGTAAGGCGTGGCATGGAGGAAGCGGAAGTGGTGGATGGGGAGCCGCGGGCCGATCAGGTAATTGTCCTCGTTGATCCCCTCGAACTCATTGAAGCGGAGCCAGCGGCCCTCGGCCTCAACCTGAATCCAGCGGGTGAATCTCACGTCCACAAAGGCGCCCACGCCGTACAGGCGGTTGGGGGCGGTCTCTGGAACCCCGAAACCCGCGTAGTCGGGCTGAAAGACGGAACCCAGGGCGCCGGCGGTCAGCGAGAGCCGTCCGTTGGTGGCCGAAGGAACCACTTGCGCGCGGGCGGAGGCGGCGGCTAAGAGAATGAAGACGAGAAGCAGGGTCGATTGAAGGGCCGTTCGTTTCGTCAGTACAGGAACCGTTAGCACAAGGCACGTCCAATCCGGTTGAATTTGAGTTGCGGGTGCGGAGTTCAATCCAGGATCCGGCTCACTCTTGAATCCCCGGCCGGCAAATCCGTATGGCGCCAGCCTGCCGGGGGTTCTCGGAGCCTGTTCTACTGCGGGTTTGGCGCAGCCGGCGCGGGCTGTTGCGGAGCTGTGTCACCAGAGGCGGGTTGCGCCGCGGGCGGAGCCGGTTGAGGAGAGGTGCTGGACTGTGGAGCCGGCTGCGCCGCGGAATCGGTTGCAGCCGGTGCGGCTGGCGCCGGTGCTGACGGAACTTCTGTTTGGGCCAGCTCATAGCGCTGCAACTTGTAGAAGATGGGCGTCACCTCGAAAGGCATCTTGTCGCGGGCGTTCATGGGCGCATAGCGCTTGGCGTTGAGCATATGCACCTTGTCGTCCCATGGATCGGTCTTGATCCAACTGCCCAAAGGAAGCGCGGCTGTCTGGGTCAGGTCGTCCCAGTTGATCCTGGGCGCCATCTTTTGCAGGTCGGCCATCCACGGGGTTCCGTCCACCTTCAGCAGCGAGTCGCCGAGTTTAGGCGTGTTCAAGCCCTTGAGCACCTTCTCCCGGTCGACCAACTGCGCATAGTAGAGGCCGGCCGAGGAGAGCTTGTCCTTGTACATCGAGTTCTGCAGGTACTCCATGGCCTTCTTGGCGGCTTCGGCGTTGTCATGGTCGGAGTGGTACATGTCGATGCGCTGGAAGGTCGATTCGTCGGGAAACATCAGCCGGTCGTTGAAGGCGTAGCGGGTATCGATGTGGTGGCCCATGGCGATGTGGGCCAGTTCCATGGCGATGACCGAGGCGATCGACTCCTCGTTGGGCAGGCTGTCGATAAGCCCCTTGCTGATGAGGATGGTGTTACCGACTGTGGTGGTTTCCACCGTGGTGGAGAGCAGGACACGGGTATGCAACTGGTCGGTAAATGCCAGGTTGTTGGGTACGACGAGGTTGACGACGATCTGGTCCAGAACCTTGTTCTCGTAGCCGCCCGGATCGAGCGGCGCCACCAAACCGGCCTCCACCAGGCGATCGATCACGTTGTTCTCGGCTTGCGTAACCCAGGCGCGCGTGGCCTGCAAGGGCCCCACGTCCTGCGAGTCCTCACTCTTGTCCACGGCGTCGTCCACCTTGACGCTGACGTTTTCGCTATCGCGGGTGGGCAGCTTGAGGGAGTATCCCCAGAAGTGAGTCTGGGCTTTCAGCCCGACGCTCCTCGAGTCGCCCTCAACGCGGTTCGTCTCCTCCACGTAGATGGCGACCGGCAGCCAGATTCCGGGCTGCACGTTCATCCGCCAGCTGTCGAAGTGGAAGTAGTATTTGGAAGAGTCCTCGCTGGTGGGTCCGGTGTAGGTACCGTTGAAGCGGACGACATTACCGTCCTGGTCCTCGATCCAGATGCGGCCATAGAACCGGCCCATGCCGGCCACCTTGGGGTGCACATCGAAGACCCAGGTCCGCACCGAGCCGAGGAACTCGCGCCGCACATAGCTGAAGACGTAATGCTGGTTGTCGAAGCCGCTGGGGTCAAGGAACATCATCTGCATGAAGCCGGTAGGCGAATAGGTGAACCGCTCCAGGCCCAGCGCCTTGGTCAGTCCGGTGATGGCCGCGAACGAACCCTTGAAGAAGCCGAGCTTGCCGCCGTTGTGTTTGGCCTCGGCGCGCGGGTTGTAGGTCTTGTCGAAAAAGCTCTTGCCGAAGTCGACGCGGCTGAGTGTGTACTGGTCTTCGACCGGCACCTCGTAGAGCTTTACGTCCGGCTTGGTGTTCTGGATGTAAGTCTCCACCAGTGGCGTGCGCTGCTGGATGTTCTTGATCAGCACCTTCTCGCGTCCGATGGCTCTTTCAACCAGCGCGGCCTGTTCGGGAGTGAGCTGGTGCGCCTGCTCGAACTTCGGCGTCTTCTTTGCGTACGAGCTGGCCGCACCCAGGGTAATGATCAGGAGGGGGAGGACGAACTTCCGAAACATCATGTCAGGCTCCTAGAGAGTGTTCCTGCATTTCTTGCTCTTTGCGCGAGTTGCGATTTGGCGTCGCGCGGCTGAGTCGATCGGTATGTTGCCACTTGCAGTGTAAATTGTTACGCCAGTTGGAAGGTGATGGTGATGGTTGTGGTCAGATCGACCGGCTGTCCGTTGCGGGTGGCCGGCCTGAAGTGAATCTGCTGCGCCACGCGGCGAGCCTCTTCATCCAGACCGTGGCCCAGGCCATGCACAACGCCTTGCACCACCACACGGCCGTTAGAGGTAAAGGTAACGCGCAGAATGACATCGCCCTGGACCTTCAACTGGCGGGCTTCACTGGTGTAATCGGGGACGGGCTTGGAGACAATCTCCAGATCGGTAGCCGTGACCGGAGCCTGCACCACCTTCTGTGCCGTCGCGGCCACAGGTGCGGCCGGCATGACGACCGAGGCCACCTTGCCGCCCGTGTAGCTACTGGTGGGAGCAATGGCTGTAGCAGGAATGCCGGCTGAGGCCACCTTGCCCACCACCCCGGAGTTGGAACCGGACTTGAGTCCATTGCCGATGCCGGTCGAACCTACCACTCCATGGGGCGCTACCGCCGGACCGTTCATGCCGCCGTAGGGATTCCCGATCGCCGCTATGGTAGCCGGCCCTTTGGCGTTGGGATTGGGCGTCACGCCGAAGGTCTGGCCCAGATGCACGGGGGCCGTGGAGGGCTTCACATGGTTATCCTGTGCGGGCATGGCCGCCGTCAGAGCCGGCTTGGGCTGTGGGGCCAGAATCACGGCAGGCTTGGCTTCCTTGATCGTTGGCAGCGTGACTTTAGCCTCCATCTGGATCGGCTTCAAGTCTGGCTTGGGTTCCGGCCGCGGCATCTTGATCTTCGGTTCTTCGAGCTTGACGTCGGGCAGCCGAGGCTGCTCGATCTTGGGCGGTTCCGGCAGCTTGACCTTCTCTGGAGGCGGTTCGGGCTTGGGTACGACCAAAACCGTCATCTCGAATTTGTGCGTTTCGATCACCCGCTTGGCCGTCGCTCCGATGTAAAGCATCAGGCCGAAGATCAGCCCATTGATGACGATGCTGGCGACAAACGAGCCGGGCGAACGTTCGGGCTCAGGGAGCAATCCGAGTGCGGTCCGGGCTGGGGAATGATTCACAGACATGATTCGATCCTCGCTGGTGTCTTTGCGGTGGAGGAGAATCCACTTGTCCATGCGGCCTTTATCGGCGTGCTCCGGAGACGGAGTCTCTGATGCATGGATTCCATACAAACAAGGCTCCTTCATTCTACTAAACGGCATCGGATCGAGGAAGCCCTGCGCCGCCCCGCCCTCTGGAAGGAACCCAGGTTTACAACTGCGGAAGGCCTCAACTTCAGGCCTTCGGCGGAGTTCGCCGGGTACGGTACTCTGGCTCAGCCTGCCAAGCGGCGGTCCGATACGGTAGGCTTCAGGGTGCTCCTCCTGTAATAGACTCATGGTTAACCAAATCGTTCAGGGAAGGACATCTTATTTGTGAAGATATTGGTCACAGGCGGCGCGGGGTATATAGGCGGCACAGTGGCGGGCGCTCTTGCCAAATTGGGACATCGCGCTGTGATTTTCGACAATCTGAGCCACGGCCGGCGCGATCTTCTGCCGGCCGGGGTGGAGTTCGTTCAGGGGGAACTGGCCGACCGCGGCGCGATTGAGAATCTCTTCATCGCCGCCACCGGGCAGCGCCAGCCCTTCGACGGCGTGCTTCACTTTGCCGCCCTGATTGAGGCCGGCGAGTCCATGGCGCGTCCTGAGATCTACTTCCGCAACAACACAGCCTCGACCCTCTCGCTGCTTGAGGCGATTCTGGCCCACGGCCCGCGCCGGCTGGTCTTCTCCTCCACCGCGGCCGTCTACGGGGAGCCGGAGTCGGTGCCCATCACGGAAGATGCGCGCCTGTTGCCGACCAATGCCTACGGCGAGTCCAAGCTGCTGGTGGAGCACATGCTCGGCTGGCTGAACCGGATTCACGGCCTGCGCTACGCATCGCTGCGCTACTTCAACGTGGCCGGAGCGCCCGAGGGGCCGGAGGGCGTAACGCGCGGCGAGGCCCACGAGCCCGAGTCGCACCTGATTCCGCTGGTTCTGGACGTCGCCCTGGGCCGGCGCGCCTCCATCAAAATCTTCGGAGACGACTACCCGACGCCGGACGGAACCTGCATTCGCGACTACATCCACGTCTCCGACCTGGCCGACGCCCACCTGCTGGCGCTGGATGCGCTTGAGAGGCAAGACCGGCTGATCTTCAACCTGGGCAATGGCCGCGGCTTCAGCGTCCGCGAGGTCATTGAATCGGCGCGCCGGGTGACCGGCCACCCGATTCCGGCCGAGATCCATCCCCGCCGCCCCGGCGACCCCGCGGTTCTGATTGCCAGCTCGGAAAAGGCGATCCGCGAGCTTGGCTGGAGGCCGAAGTACACTCAGCTCGACGAGATCGTCCGCACCGCTTGGGATTGGCACCGGAAGCGGTACGCGTAACGGAAGGATTTCCATTTGGCTATCGCGGGTGGCTGCTGTGTCTTGCGTATTCAAGTTACTCTGAAGGATAGGTAAATGATTTCGGTAATCGAGCAATGAGCACCAAGATTAATTCTACAAAAACGTTTGATTACTGTGCTTTTTTGTAATAGTATTTAGTTGTCGTCGACTTCGGGCGGGATCCGGCGAATCCCAGATACAGTCTTAGTGAGCAGCAGGTCAGGTTTTATATCCTGCGTGGCGTTCAAGCATCGAACTAGCCTTGATCGCACTAACGCTTGCCGAGCCTGAAACCTGGAACGGTGAATCCTGGGGCGCTTTGAAGTGGCGATTCTTTTGGCCGATATAAAGTGCGAGCTGAGGATTCGCTTGTGCCTCGCACGGGGGGTCGATTCGAATTGGACAGCAGAGATACTGGAAGTGTGACTTTCAGGGTTCAGCCTCACCATCCTCCCATACTCACTGAGAAAGAGTGGCTGGCCTGGGAGGAGCTTCAGCAGGCGCAGGTTGAGCCCGGCGACTCAGACGACACTTCGTCCCCGCCCATCGCCGGCTGGCAGCGCGTTTCTGAGCTGGTCCCGGCCCAGAACAAGCAGCAGATCACTCTGCGGCTTGATGCCGACATTCTCGATTTCTTTCGCTCTACCGGGCGGCGCTACCAAAGCCGCATCAACGCGGCGCTCAGGGAATATGTGGCCGCGCAGAGGAAGGCCGTGTGACCGCGGGCCGCCCGTCTCTCCGCGATCTCCGCAACGATGCAGAAGGCCTACTGCACGGGGAGCGAGTCAGGGCAAGAGCATTTGAAAATTGAGCTAAAAATGAAGGGTACGGGCTGAAGCCCGTACCCTTCAACGATTCGAATGCGATTGCCCCCAGTGAACAATCGCACCCCCCTTGCCGACTGTGCCTCCGTCCCGGTAAAGTGACTCCACGTGGAGGTGTCGCTATAGCTTTTCATCGCCCTCCGCCGTGAGCCGTATCGATTCCCTGCCTATAAAGGACGTCCGATGTCTTCAGCGCCTCTCTCCCCGATTGTCAATCAGGATATCGACTCTACGCTGCGCGAAGACCGCGTCTTTCCGCCGCCTGCGGAGTTCAGCGCGAAGGCCCACATCAAAAGCCTCGAGGAGTACGAAGCGCTCTATGCGCAGTCCATCGGCGACCCGGAGAGCTTCTGGGCGGGGGTGGCAGAGGAGCTGCACTGGTTCAAACCGTGGGACAAAGTGCTCGAGTGGGATCTGCCATGGGCCAAATGGTTCGTGGGCGGCAAGCTGAATCTGAGCTACAACTGCGTCGATCGGCACGCGCTCGGGGGCCGGCGCGACAAGACGGCGCTGATCTGGGAGGGCGAGCCGGGCGAGGTGCGGCGGCTCTCCTTCGCCGAATTGCACGTCGAGGTGCAGAAGTTCGCCAATGTCCTCAAGAGCCTCGGAATCAATAAAGGCGACCGTGTGGCCGTCTACATGGGCATGACGCCGGAGCTGGCCATCGCCCTGCTGGCCTGCGCGCGCATCGGGGCCGTGCATTCGGTCATCTTTGGGGGATTCGCAGCCAACGCCATCGCCGACCGCGTCAACGATTCGCAGTGCGTGGCCATTCTCACCCAGGACTCCAGCTACCGCCGCGGCAACGAGATCCAGCTCAAGCAAACCGTGGACGAGGCCATGAACGCCTGCCACACCGTGAAGCACGTAGTGGTCTACCGTCGATCCGGCTCGCCAATCATAATGGTCGAGGGTCGCGACCACTGGTGGCACGAGCTGATGGCCGAGGCCGCGCCCGAGTGCCCGGCCGAGGAGCAGGATTCCGAGGATCCGCTCTACATTCTCTACACCTCCGGCACCACAGGAAAGCCCAAAGGGCTGGTGCACACCACGGGCGGCTACGCGGTGCAGACCTACCTGACCTCAAAGTACGTTTTCGACCTGCGCGACGACGACATCTACTGGTGCACGGCCGATATCGGCTGGGTCACCGGCCACTCCTATGTGGTCTACGGGCCTCTGCAGAACGGCGCCACCGTGCTGATGTATGAAGGCGCGCCCAACTGGCCCGATTTCTCGCGCTTCTGGAAGATCGTGGACGATCACCGGGTGACCGTCTTCTACACCGCGCCCACGGCCATCCGAGCCTTCATCAAGTGGGGCGACCAGCACGTCGAAAAGCATGATCTCCGATCGCTTCGACTTCTTGGAACAGTGGGTGAGCCAATTAACCCCGAGGCCTGGATGTGGTACCGCGAGAAGATCGGCCACAACCGCTGCCCGATTGTCGATACCTGGTGGCAGACGGAGACGGGAGCGATCATGATTGCGCCCATTCCCGGCGCGGTAGCCGCCAAGCCGGGCTCGGCCACGCGGCCCTTCTTCGGCATTCAGCCGGAGGTAGTGAACAAGCAGGGCGAGCCGGTTCCGGCCGGTCATGGAGGCCTGCTGGTCATCCGCAAGCCCTGGCCCTCCATGGCGCGAACGGTTTACGGCGATCCGGAACGCTACCGCAAGACCTATTGGAGCGATGTGCCGGGCAGCTACTTTACCGGCGACGGCGCACGCCAGGACGCCGACGGCTACTTCTGGCTGATGGGCCGTGTGGACGACGTGATCAACGTGAGCGGCCACAGGCTGGGAACCATGGAGGTGGAGTCGGCGCTGGTGGCGCATCCCAAGGTGGCTGAGGCCGCGGTGGTGGGCCGCCCCGACGAGCTGAAGGGCCAGGCCATATCGGCCTTCGTTACGCTCGAGAGCGGCAACCAGCCCAGCGAGGAGCTGAAAGGCGAGCTGCGCAAGTGGGTCTCGAAGGAGATCGGCTCGCTCGCCCGCCCTGACGATATTCGCTTTACCGAGGCCCTGCCCAAGACCCGCTCCGGTAAGATCATGCGCCGCCTGCTCCGCGAATTGGCCACCCATGGCGAGATCAAGGGCGACACCACCACCCTAGAAGACTTCACCATCATCGCCAAGCTGCGCGAGGCGGAAGAAGGCTAGTGCGGCCACAATACTCCGGGGGGCTTTGGTTTTTGCCGTTGCCAATCCTGCCGTGTGGTCTGAACATTGGTTGATTGTTTTGATATATCAGGGCAATGAAACTCTCCAATGTCGCTCCATTGGGTTCCGTTTCCCGGCGCATGTTTACCGAGGAGTAACTGCCGAGTAGACGGCCATCAAATCGCAATCTGGAGAATTTATTGACACAACCTGAGCTGCCGGGCGACTTAGTACTGAAGCGCGAGAATTTCCTGTATGATCTTTTCCTCGGTATTCCCGAGAAATTTCCCCACAACAAAATTCAACCTGGAGGACGAAAACAATGAAATTCATGACAACCTGGACTATGCTACCCGGATCGGTTAAAACCGCCGCCGAGCAGTTCCTCGCTGGTGGAGGCGGTGAGCCTGAAGGAGTCACTGTTCTCGGCCGTTGGCACAACGTGGACTGCAGCGGTGGGTTCTCGCTTTACGAAACAAGCAATCCCGCCGCTCTCCATTTGGGCGCCGCAAAGTGGGCCGATTTGATAGAACTGACAACTGTCCCAGTCATCGAAGATGGCGAAGCTGCCCCCAACTTGGTCGCTACCTTCAAGAAGTAGCACCCCGCCCACAACCGCTCTCGCTTTTCGGCAGGTGGCCCCGGTCTCAATGATGCTCCCAAACCCGGCTGAGGGTGACCCCGGCTAAGGGTGCCCCCGGTCCCTAGCACTTGGGGACCGGGGATGAACGTCGGCAGGCGGCCGACTCATCAGCCCCGACGAATCAACCCGATCCCTGAGAATCCGTACCCTGAGAATCTGTGCCCCATTCATCGCGGTCTTACAGAGCCACGATGAATGGGGCACAGTCCTTGATACTGTGATGAGTCGGCCACCTGCCGTCAGCCTGAAGGCGATCTACCCTACTGAGGCTTTTCAGGATTTTGTTGCGGATGAAGTGCCTTGCCCACATGCCTTGCGGAGGTAACCAGCGCGTGTTTAATGTGCCTATAGCTCTTCTGAGTTGCATTGCCAGTATCGTCTTGCGCAATCGAGATAGCTACGTCCGCGGCGGTTCCTGCTTTGGAGAGGGAAGACGTTGTGTGGCTGGCGCCGCCTGCCAACACCTGCTCAGTGGAGCTACTGTTGGCAATGATCCCCTGAGCGGGATGCTTCCCTGAGTTGAACCATGCTATGTCCGTATCTGGCATTTGGTTGAGACGAGCAATTGGCTCAGGCGGGAAGTTCGTGTTGCTCATCTTGTCCATTAGCGGCCATTCGCTCGACGCGATAAAGACAGAATCGTTCATGGAATGGCCGGGCTCACCGAGATTGATGATCCTGCCGGGTCGAAGCGCCACCATATCGACGCACTTGTCTGCGCCACATCCGGCTTGGCAGAGCGTTTCATTCAAGTAAGAAGCGTGCTTGCCAGTCGAGATCCAAACCTTGGCACCGTTCTCCTCAGCGTGGATCGTTGAAGCACGCGTAATCTGGCTCACGTCGCATACCGTGTTCTCGTGGGCCGCTGCATACCAATAGATGGCCTTCCATTTTGCTGAACCAAGATTGCGGTCCGATGCCCTAACCAATACAGCCACGTGCTCCGTGTCGAGAGGATGCCCATGAGGCCCGCAGTCACGCTTCCAGAGATGATAATAGTGAATCTCCGCAGTCGGGAAATCGTCGCTTGAAGACTTCGCCGGAAACACTTGGCCGTAGATGGTCCCGTTTTCGGCTTTCACAGTGGGAGTGTTCATATTCGGAGCGAACTCCGCGGGAATCTCTGAGCAGTCGTGCCGCGCCACCATGAACGTCGGAGCAAACTGGATCAAGAGAACCTGCTCCAGAGCATCGCTCATGCCGTCATGGTCGGAATCAATGGCGAATTGAGCCTTCTGCTCAGACCCCTGGGCGGCTGCGTTGCGCGATACCGTGGGGGTAAGCAATGCAATGATAAATAGGAGGGGAGCGGAGCGCCTGAGGGTTCTCATTTGTGTCTTTCGGCCTCCGATCTGTTTAGGACAGTTTACGCCCCGTGCAGGATGAGAAGCATAACCTGCCCTATTCCCGCGCAGTCTTGCCGTCCTCTCCGGCTCGATCTCAATCGCTCCCCGTAAGCGTAAACCCCGGCCTGATGACATGCACTGGGTCTCTTCCAAAAGGTCTTCGACCGCTTCCTTGGAGCCCGGCGCTTCAAGGAACGGAAGCCGGTGAAAGCAACTGAACGGGATGAAGGGAAGAGCCTCCGCTCGCTGGAACCGCTTCAGGTCATTGGGCATACCGCCATCGTAATCCTTCTGCGACTTTGTCCGAAGACCCGCTCATCGCAATAAAGCCGCGATAAACGGGGCACAGTCCCGGACACAGTGATGCGTGGGCCACCTGCAGTTCGACTACAGACCCTGTTAAAAACGGCCCATTGCACCACGGGTGCAAAAGGGGCTTGGTGGGGGGCCGGTTCTCTGCGATCTCGCTGTGCAATAGGAGACAGCGCTTGGTGGCGCCACGCGGGTAGTTTCCCCAATGAGGGCCTTGGACTGCGGAAGCGGCATTCAAGGTTCAACAGAATCGAAGAGGAGAACTAAATGAAAACATCACTGCGCATTGGTGCGTCGCTGTGTATTGGTATCGGTTTAACCTCGGTCGTGTTGCTATGCGGCGGTTGCCAGACAACGCCAACGCAGGCAGCACCGGCAGCGCAGGGACAACCTGGACCGGCCGGACAAGATGGCGCGCAAGGGCAGCCCGGACAGCAGGGAGTGCAGGGACAAACGGGGGATGCAGGCCAAACTGGTGACCGGGGGCACACAGGCGACACCGGACGACCGGGCGACAAGGGTTATACGGGAGACACGGGACAAAAGGGCAACACCGGGCAACCGGGTGACAAGGGTTATACGGGAGATACAGGACAAAAGGGCAACACCGGGCAAACGGGTGATAAGGGTTATACGGGAGATACGGGACAAAAGGGCGACACCGGCGATCGAGGCAAGCCCGCTCCATGCCCCGAAGGACAGCATCGTTATACTGATCCTGACAACGGAAAGGTTAGATGTGTGCAGAACTAAGCAGTAAAACAGCAAGCGAATCAAGTCGGTGGGCGGGTGCCCAAGGGCCTGCACCGAGCGCTGGGTGCCCCATCCTTCCGCAGTTTTATCGCGGAAGGGTGGGATAGCACAAACCTTGACCGTCCGTTCTCGGATCTAGTCGCTTCATCGCCGGGTGCCCCAGAGCCTGCACTGAGCGCAGTCGAAATGTCCCGCTTTTGGGACTTGGAAAACTACAATCCTTCCCTTCCCCTTACGTAGTATTACGCCCCATCGGCGCACAATGGGGATAGAGAAACCCATGCAAGAAATCGCCGCAGGGGTGGAAGTTGCGTCCACGTTCCCCGGACCAATTTCTCAGGAACCTGCCCGATCCGTCCCTTCTCTTAGTGACGATTTAATTAATACCCCACCCCCCTATATGTATTTTCAAAACCTTGCAGATAATTTCTGAGCCACCCCTGAGCGCGTATTGAAAACCTGAGACCGTCTGCTGTCCGAGTCCTCTTCAACCTCTGCGAGGCAGAAGAGGGGTAGAGCGCGCCGGAGATCGGATTTGACACCCAACCCGAAGGCTCCTAATCTCGAATTATGGCAGTGCAACTCAGCGTCGAGCAGGAAGCGCAGCTTTCCCAGATGGCCGACCAGACCGGCAGGAGCGCGGATGAGTTGGCGCGTGAAGCCGTGGATCGCTACCTGACGGAAGAGGGTCGCTTTCATGCAGGGGTTCGAGCCGGATTGGACGCTGCCGCCCGAGGCGACTTCGTCCCCACCTCCGATGTCTGGGCAAGAGTGGAGCGCGCGTTGAAAGCCTGAGACAGTCCGAGACCCGAACCAATGCAAGTACGATGGACGACCCCAGCCGCTCAGGATCTTGAGGAAATCGCGCATTACATCCAGAGAGACAGCGAATCCGCTGCTCGGGCCGTTGCTAAAACTCTGTTTGACGCCGCCAACTCCCTCGATCTTTTGCCCTCAAGGGGTCGAGTAGGGCGAATTCCAGGTACCCGAGAGCTCGTGGTTCCCGGATTGCCCTATATTGTCGTGTATCAGGTGACTGTAACAGCAGTCTTCATTTTGCATATCTATCACGGCGCCCGTGACTGGCCAGGCGAAGAATAAGCTAGGCCTTCGTCAAAATGCCGGAGGCGGAAGAGGGCTGGAGCCAGCCTGATTGGAGGGGGAAGTTGCGGCGATTGCGTTACGGCGTTGCAGTGAGCCTGGACGGGTTCATTGCCGGACCCAATGGCGAGTTTGACTGGATTGTGCATGATCCGGCGATCGATTTCGTCGCCATCTTTGCGCAGTACGACACGCTGCTGATGGGGCGGAAGACCTATGAGGTTGCACGGAGCCGGCTCGCCGATCTCTCCGGCTCCGGCCATCGTTGGATCGTCGTTTCGAGCACCCTGAAGCCTGAAGAGTGTCCTGGCTTCACCATCCTGAGCGGCGGCGTTGCGGAGGCGGTGGCCGCATTGAAAGCCCAGCCGGGCAAGGACATCTGGCTCTTCGGCGGCGGCGTGCTCTTTCGCTTTCTGCTCGATGCCGGGCTCGTGGATGCGGTTGAGCTGGAGATGATACCGGTGATGCTGGGAAGCGGAACGCCGCTGCTGCCGGAGGGACGCTGCCAGAGCCTTCATCTTGAGGAGACCAAGGCATTGCCAAGCGGCATCGTGATGCTCTCCTATTCCATTCGAGCGTAACCAGAAGCTATCTCATAAACCGGTTTTGAAAGGGCACGGCTTCAGCCGTGCCGCAAAATGCCCTATAGAACTGGGGGCTTTAGCCCCTGAGGGACGTTCTGCACCGTTTGAATGGTGTTTATGAGGTGGCTCTATCGTAAGAGTGCCTTTATTGCGGTCGGAGAGTTAGAAACATCTCTGCATACAGCCAGGGCCACCCCGCACTGGAGTGGCCCTGACTGTTTCAAGGAATGCTGAACCGCGCTAAGCCGGTGAAGGCGAACCCTCGGGGTAGTTCGGGCCGCCTCGGCTCTCCGGCTTGAGCACCTGCTGCACGTCGTCGCCGCCCTTGTCGGTAGGCGAAGCCAGCACGGAGCGGATGGGCGGCAGCTCCTTGCCCTCGATGAGCATCTTCACCTCTTCGGCGTCGATGGTCTCGCGCTCCAGCAGGGCCGCTGCAATGCGGTGCATCGCGTCTGAATGCGACTCCACGATCGAATGAGCCGATTGGTAGGCCTCGTCGATCAGGCGGCGCACCTCAAGGTCGATCTGCCGGGCCGTCTCCTCGCTGAAGTCCCTGTGCTGTGCGATCTCGCGGCCCAGGAAGATCTGCTCTTCCTTCTTGCCGAAGGTGAGCGGACCCAGGCGGCTCATCCCGTACTCGCAGACCATGCGCCGGGCCAGGTCGGTGGCGCTCTCAATATCGCTGCCCGCGCCAGTGGACATCTGATTGAGGAAGATCTCCTCCGCCACGCGCCCGCCGTAGGCAATGGCCAGATTCGCTTCCAAGTACTCCCGCGTGTAGTTGTGCCGGTCGCCGGGAAGGAAGATCGTCACGCCCAAAGCCATGCCGCGGGGAATGATGGTCACCTTGTGGATGGGGTCGGAGTGCTCGCGCCTGATCGACACCAGCGCGTGACCCGCCTCGTGATAGGCGGTTACACGCTTCTCTTCCTCGGTCAGCAGCATCGACTTCCGCTCGGCGCCCATCAGCACCTTGTCTTTGGCCAGCTCGAAGTCGTACATCGTAACCTGTTTGCGGTTCATGCGCGCCGCGCTCAACGCAGCCTCGTTGACCATATTGGCCAGGTCTGCGCCGCTGAAGCCCGGCGTGCCGCGAGCCAGTACGTTCAGGTTGGTGTCGTCGGAGACCGGAACCTTCTTCACATGCACGCGAAGGATTTCTTCGCGGCCACGAATGTCCGGCAGTCCCACCACCACGCGGCGGTCGAAGCGCCCAGGGCGCAGCAGCGCGGGGTCCAGCACGTCGGGGCGGTTAGTGGCCGCCACCAGGATCACGCCATCGTTGGATTCGAATCCATCCATCTCGACGAGCAACTGGTTCAGGGTCTGCTCGCGTTCGTCGTGGCCGCCGCCCAGGCCCGCGCCGCGGTGCCGGCCCACGGCGTCGATCTCGTCGATGAAGATGATGCAGGGAGCATTTTTCTTGCCCTGCTCGAAGAGGTCGCGAACGCGGCTTGCGCCTACGCCCACAAACATTTCGACAAAGTCAGATCCGGAGATGGAGAAGAACGGGACGTTGGCCTCGCCGGCCACGGCACGAGCCAGCAGCGTCTTGCCTGTTCCCGGAGGTCCGACAAGCAGCACGCCCTTGGGAATGCGCCCGCCCAGCTTTTGGAACTTCTGCGGCTCGCGCAGGTATTCGATGATCTCCTTCAGCTCTTCCTTGGCCTCATCCACACCGGCTACGTCTTTGAAGGTGATCTTCTTCTGCTGCATCGAGAGCAGCCGCGCGCGGCTCTTGCCGAAGGAAAGCGCCTTGTTGCCGCCCGACTGCATCTGCCGCATGAAGAAGAAGAAGAACAGGCCAATCAGCAGGATGGGACCGATGTTGAAGAGCAGCTGAAGCGGGAAGTTGCTCTGCTCGGGCTTTTTGTTGAAGTGGGTCTGCGTGGGATCGGCGTCGGTAAATGCCTTCTCGAGGGAATCGTAATGGTCTCCGACATAGGTATGGAACTGCTGGTTTGGCGTGGCCTTCATGTGGCCGTGCAGTTCGCCGCCCTGAACCTCGGCATCGAGAACCTGGCCCAGCTTCACCTTGTTGTAGAGATCGGAGTAAGTGACCTCCGCATCCTTCGCTCCGGCTGCGCCTTTCTGCCACATGGTTAAAAGCAGCACCACGCAGGCGATGATCACAGCCCAGAACATGATCCCTTTGACGGTCGAATTCACCAGGATTCCTCTTTCCCGGCGGGGGAGAAGCCGCTCAATGGACCTCCAACACCGCCTGCATCACCCTTTATAGACGCTCGCGCATTCCTTTAAGTCACACAAAGTGCGCAATGCCTGACGGCAGACACTTACACTCCGCCGCCTGGATGAGCAGTAACTTAAATTGTACGCCCAAGGCGGAAAAGCTGGAATAGCCGTCCGCGGATTCCTATTCCGGCGGTACCGACTCCGGCCAGCCTCACCTGCGCAATGCTAGGGCTGCAATGCCTCTGAAGCCGATCCTTGCAAGGGGCTGGCCGCTACTTCGATCCCACCCTCCGGCTCCAGTTCCACGCCTTGCATCCAGACGATGTGGCCCCCAACTTCGAGCACCGGCCAGTGCGCCCGCCTGCTGCCCGTAACCCGAAGCCGCTCCAGGACTTCCTTCACCTTGCGCCCGCCGCCCGAGTGGCGCAGCGTGACCCGGTCGCCCGGCCTCCAGTTGCGCAGCGTGGCGACAGCTTTTTCAAGTTTTTCAACTGACCCCTCGATCCGCAGCCGCAATTCGAAAGCCGGAGCCAAAATCTCGCCAGGAATTGTCACGCTGTACTCGGCCGCCTCGGCCTCTGCGCCCGTCGAGCCTACCTCCAGCCGCAACTCGCGCGGAGTTCGCTCGGCACGCAACCCTTGGGCCAGCTCGCACCTCTGCCCCGCACGGCCGGTGAGCGCCAGCGCCCTGAGCGCCTCGGTCGAATGAAAATCCGTCGCTGCGCCCAACTGCTCCGCCGCATGACGCAGCAGCCGCCGCTGCACCGCCGGAGCCAGTGCAGCCAGCCGGGTCACGTCCAGCCCCAGTCCATCCCCGCCGGCGCGCCCACCGCCCCGAACCGCCCGGCCCGGCAACAACAACTGCGTCGCCAGTCGGGCAATCTCCCCTTGCCACCACGCCTCCTCATCCCGCGCCAGTTCAGCCATCTGCGCCAAATGCTCGCGGAGCCGGGGATTCCAGCCCTCCAGCAGCGGCAGCAGATCGTGCCGCAACCGGTTGCGCGAAAAAGTCAGATGCCGGTTCGACGAGTCCTCACGCCACTCCTGCCCGAGTTCGTGGAGATACGCTTCCACTTGCGCCCGCGTCACAGCCAGCAGCGGGCGCAGAATCCGTCCCTCCTTGAATTCGACCACAGGATGGATGCCGCTCAGCCCCTCGGTCCAGGCTCCGCGCAGAAACTTGGCCAGTACAGTCTCCGCCTGGTCGTCGCGAGTGTGTGCCGTGACCACAGCCTCCACCTCGCCCGCCGCCATCAGTTGCCGGAACCACCCATATCGCAACCGCCGCGCCGCTTCCTCGATCGTTTCCCCATTCTTTGCGGCTTCAATAGCTGTCTCTACCCGTGCCTCGTGGAAAGTCAGTCCCAACTCCGCCGCCAATGCGCGGGCAAACTCCAGATCGCCATCGGCCTCGGAGCCGCGCAGACCATGGTGCAAGTGCGCGGCATGAAGCACCAGGCCCAATTCCTTGCTCCTGTCGGCCAGAGCACGCAGCAGGGCAACGGAGTCCGCACCGCCGGAAAGGCCCACGGCCAGCCGCAGACCGGGCCTGAGCAGAGATGTGTCGATGGGCAGCATTGGGCGCATCCCAAAATGATACTTTCCCAATGCGGCAATTCGCTCCTCATGAACAAGCGATTTTGGTGTCGGTAACCATCCCCCGTGCCCCATCCTTGCGGCGTTTTTCTGCCGCATGGGTGGGAAAGCAGAAACCCAAACGTCTGTGGTTTCCCATCCATTTCGCAAGAATCGCGAAATGGATGGGGCACGGCGCATTTGTGAGGCTACGGGCTTGTTCATCTTCGGACGTAACCCGCCGCGGCGGGTCAAGTTGCTCCCGAGCTCTTAACCTCGCAGGGCAATCGCATTTGAATCAGAGAAGAGTTGTCGGTCCATATCGGAGCGCCTCCCCGGGGCGCTATCGATGGATTGACGGTCTACCCAGAACTTCCGTCCTGGGCTAACCTCCTGTAGTCCCTCTGGGACGAGGATTGTCCGCGACGGAATATACACATTACGATCACCTTCGGTTTCAAATGCGATTGCTCCGCCCTTTCGTGCAATTCCTGTTCCATCCGGCGCTCCGCCGATGTATACTCCACCCGTTATGCAAGTATTTGTGATTCTCCCCGCCGCGGGGCTGGGCACGCGAATGGCCGGCCCGCAGCCCAAGCAGTTTCTCGCCCTCAACGGCCTGCCCATCCTGATCCACTCGCTGCGCGCCTTTGCCGGGGTGGAGCGGGTGACGGCCATCTACGTGGCCGTGCGCAAGACCGAGATCGAGCGCGTCACGGCCCAGATCGCCGAGTATGGCCTTGCCGGCCGCGTCCAGGTTGTCGAGGGCGGCGACCACCGCCAGGAGTCCGTCTCCCACGCGCTGGCCGCGCTACCCGCCGAGCCGGACGACATCGTGCTGGTCCACGACGCCGTACGTCCGCTGATCGACGCCGCCACCATCGACCGCACCATCGATGCGGTCGCCAAGTTCGGCGCGGCCATCGTTGGCCTGCCGGCCGTGGACACCATCAAGCAGGTGGAGCGCACCGCCCACGGCGCCATCATTACCTCAACCATTCCCCGCGAGGTCGTCGTGCTGGCGCAGACCCCACAGGGCTTCCGCTACGGGCTGCTCCAAAAGGCCTTCGCCGAGGCCACCGCCGACGGTTTCGTGGGTACCGACGAGGCCGCTGTTGTAGAGCGTGCCGGTCATCCTGTAGCTGTGGTTCACGGTTCTCAAGTCAACTTGAAGATTACCCAGCCAAGCGACCTGGAGCTGGCCGAGTTTTACCTCCGCCAGCGCGCCCGCTGAGATTGCAGCCGCAAGCTCCAAGAACAGGCAAGGTAACCATGGAAACACGCATCGGATTTGGCTATGACTCGCACGTCTTCACTCCGGGCGTGCCCTTGCGCATTGGCGGACTCACGATCGACCACCCCGAGGGCCTGGCCGGCCACTCCGACGGCGATGTGCTGCTGCACGCCATCACCGACGCCCTGCTGGGCGCCGTGGCAGCCGGCGACATCGGCAGCTTTTTTCCGCCGGGCGACCCGCGCTGGAAGGATGCCGACTCGGCCATCTTTATCAATTTGGCTCTCGAAGAGCTGCAAAACGCCGGCTTTCGCATCGTCAATATCGACACCACGCTCATCCTGACCGCCCCCAAGATCGGCCCCATCGCTCCGGAGATGCGCGCCCGCGTCGCCGACCTTCTGGATGTCGGCATCGACCACGTGAGCATCAAGGCCAAGACGCCCGAGGGCCTCAACCTCGATCAGATCGCCCAGTGCCATGCCGTAGCCCTCGTGGAGCGCGTTGACGAACATGACGACCTGAAGACCATGAGCGCTGTCATCGAAAGCCAGCACCAGCTTGAGGATGTAGTGGAAGACCTGCTGAGCAGCGTCCATGGTGTGCCCAAAAAGCGCGCCATTGAGCCGGTCTACGACACTGAGGACATTACGTAAGACAGGGGTCAGGGACCGATTCTGCCGAAACAGAGCGCAAAATGTACTCGACGCTACTTTACCCGAGTGAAAATGATTTTCCGATTTGCAGGGATGGACTGCGAATGGTCTTTGGGGTTTATGCGCACGGGGAACTCGGAGCCGCCGGGATAGCGGTTTAGATAAGCTTCAGCGTAGTTACCGAAGAGAAACGGCTCATTGTGCGTTCCTTCCCAGCGCATCTCCGCATTCCGGTATTTGTAGTGAATGACAATGACTGTACATCCCAGGCCCGGATAGGGTCGCTTTTCTGAATTGGTAACAATCGCTGTCCTAACAGGCCATTCGATGGTTCCGATTCTTCGAATGAGGTTCGCAATCGTCCGGAAGAAAAACTCGATATAGATGTCCACAACCAAGCCGCCCATGTCGATAAAGAGAATAGCAAACGGCAGTGAACTTACACCGGCTGGTTCTTCTCCCACCGTTTCGGCCGGCGGTTCTGCTGCAAGATCTTCTTGCGCAGGCGCAGCGACTTTGGAGTTACCTCGACCATCTCGTCCTCGGCGATGAATTCAATGGCCTGTTCCAGGTTGAGTGTCCTCACAGGCACCAGCCGGATGGCCTCGTCCGCGCTCGATGCGCGCATGTTGGTCATCTTCTTTTCGCGGACCACGTTCACATCGAGGTCGTTGTCGCGCGAGTGCTCGCCGACGATCATGCCCTCGTAGACCTCGACGCCCGGCCCCGCAAAGAGAATGCCGCGCTCCTGAAGGCCGTTCAGCGAATAGGTGGTCGTCAACCCCAGGCGATCGGCGATCAGCGCG
>Ga0182014_10002365_pt1 | contig 23870 bp, 27 predicted proteins | sample 612S2DmetaG_FD_120489 | JGI IMG/M metagenome (GOLD analysis project Ga0182014, IMG submission 120489) | Permafrost microbial communities from Stordalen Mire, Sweden - 612S2D metaG | ecosystem: Environmental > Terrestrial > Soil > Wetlands > Permafrost | place: Sweden: Stordalen | collected...
CTGGGCGCCCAGGTCGAGCATCGCCTGATTGAACGCGGCCACGTCACCGCGGGGCAGCAGTTCACCGGCGATGCGACGCGCCTCGCTCTGGCCCAGTGACCGATTCGCGACGGCCCGGGCGAGGATCCGGCCCACGTTGGTGTCGAGCACGGCGACCCTCCGGGCAAAGGCGAACGAGGCGACGGCGTTGGCGGTGTACTCACCAACGCCAGGCAACCGGCGCAGCTCGCGTACCTCGCTCGGGACCCGGCCGTCGAACTCGTCGCGAATCATGCGTGCCGCCGCGTGCAGCGCTTTCGCGCGGCGGTGGTAACCGAGGCCCCTCCAGAGCGTGAGCGTGCTCGACAGCGGGGCATCCGCGCAGTCTGCGGGCGTCGGAAACTGCCCGAGGAACCCCGTCCAGGGTTCGATCACCCTCGAGGTCTGCGTCTGCTGCAGCATGACCTCGCTCACCAGTACCGCCCACGGCGACCCGTGGCCGATCCACGGGAGCGCCCGACTCAGGTCATCCGCGGCACGACGTAGCGCTCGCCGGAACGAGGCGTAGTCGTTACTCCCAGACGTTGTCACCGTAGGGGCGACGTCGCAGCGGCGCGAAGTCCTTCTTCCAGACCATCACCTTGCGCCGGAAGTAGCACACCTCGAGCCCGTCCTGGTTGAAGCCCTTGGTCTCTACGAGGACCACCCCGCGGTCGTTCTTCGAGGACGAAGGCGTCTTTTCGATCACGCGGGTCTCGGCGTAGATGGTGTCGCCGTGGAAGGTCGGGTACCGGTGGACGAGGGTCTCGATCTCGAGGTTCGCTATCGCCGAGCCCGACACGTCGGGCACGCTCATGCCGAGCACCAGCGAGTACACCAGGTTGCCCACGACCACGTTCTTCTTCTGGACGCTCTCGTTCTCGGCGAACCAGACGTTCGTGTGCAGCGGATGGTGGTTCATCGTGATCATGCAGAACAGATGATCGTCGGCCTCGGTGATGGTCTTGCCGGGCCAATGCTTGTAGACGTCGCCGACCTCGAAGTCCTCGAAGTAGCGGCCGAAGGGACGGTCGAATGTGGTCATGTTCGTGGCGCCTTTACTCTGCTGGGCGGTGATGTGCTTCTATTCTGCTTCATCGCGAAGCGGTCGGGTCGTGAACGACACCGTGCCGCCGGGCAGCGATTCGCCGTCGATGACCATGCGCCACGTATAGCGAGAGCCCGGCTGCAGCGGTATCGGGCCGAAGTTGACCGCGACCGGCACGTCCACCGGCGTGCCGACGGGCACGCCCTCGGGGGCGGACGCCGAGAAGTCACCGCGGACCTCGATGCTCTGCGGGCCTTCGGGCGTCTCGAAGTGGACCAGCTGCCCGTCGGCGTCCTCGAGGAAGAGCTCCCAGTGGTGTTCGGCGTTGAATTCGTGCGAGTCGACGCCGACCTTGATCGCGACCGCGGAGGGCATGGGGTCGGGGCCGGTGACCGACCAACCGCCACCGAGGATGTAGAGCTTCCCGTCGGCGACCTGAGCCGAGTCCGCGAGCAACATGGTTACATTCATGACCTCAGCCTAGGTCTCGACCGGCACGGGTGAAGAACCAGTAAATTTTCTCCTATGCCCACGCCCGCACTTAATCTCTCACTCGCCTCCGCCCTCATCGACCAAGCCCAGGGAATCATCGACGGGGCGCTGAGCGAACTCGCCGACCGCGGGGGCATCGACCGCCAGCAGACGCTGGCCTACGACATCGCCCACGCCTCGAGCGCCATCGCGACCGCCCGGGCGTGCCTCTCCTACGCCGCGAAAGGTCCCACCGAGGCGTCGCTCAGCGCCGCATTCCTCGCCCTGGCACTGAGCGACCTCGCGACCCGCGTGCTCGGCCGAGAGGACTTCTGGGGTGTCGAGAGCGATTGGTACGCGCCGTTCGCGCCGTTCGTCACCGAGTACCGCAACCCGGCGTTCCTCTCGACCCTTGCCGAGACGCCGGGTCCCAAACACCTCGACCAGGAGTTCCAGATGGTCGCGGACATGTTTCACCGCTTCGCCGACGAGCAGGTGCGCCCGCACGCCGAGCACGTGCACCGCACGAATGGCGACATCCCCGAATCGATCATCGAGGGCCTCAACGAGCTCGGAGGATTCGGGCTCTCAGTTCCCGAGGAGTTCGGGGGATTCGCCACCGGCGGCGAATCCGAGTACCTCGGCATGGTGATCGCCACCGAGGAGCTCTCCTGGGGCGGTCTCGGCATCGGCGGGTCGCTCATCACGCGTCCCGAGATCCTCACGCGGGCACTCGTCAAGGGCGGCACGGTGGAGCAGAAGCAGCGATGGCTGCCGCGCCTCGCCTCCGCCGAGGTCCTCGCCGCCATCGCCGTCACCGAGCCGGACTACGGCAGCGACGTCGCGGGAATCAACACCAGCGCCGTCAAGACGAGGGGGGGCTGGCTCATCAACGGCACCAAGACGTGGTGCACATTCGCCGCTCGCGCCGACGTCCTCATGCTGCTCGCGCGCACCGACCCGGACCGAACGAAAGCCCACCGGGGACTCTCGGTCTTCCTCGTCGAGAAGCCCCAGGGCAACAGCCACGGCTTCCTCTTCACCCAGGACGCCGGGTTGACCGACCGCACCGACCCGAACGGCCGACTCGAAGGCCGCCCCATCGACACGCTGGGCTACCGAGGGATGCACTCCTACGAGTTGAGCTTCGACAACTGGTTCGTTCCCGACGAGGACCTGATCGGGGGCGAAGACGGACTGGGCAAGGGCTTCTACTTCCAAATGGCCGGATTCGAGAACGGACGCATCCAGACCGCGGCGCGCGCCGTGGGCGTCATGCAGGCCGCCTACGAGGCGGCCCTGGACTACGCGCGCAACCGCGTCGTCTTCGGAGAGCCCATCATCAACTACGAGCTCACGCGGGTGAAGCTCGGGACCATGGCGGCGATCATCCAGTGCTCACGCCAGTTCTCCCTGCAGGTCGCCACACTCATGGGCCAGGGCGGCGGCTCAGTGGAGGCCTCGATGGCCAAGGCCTACGTCTGTCGGGCGGCCGAGTGGGTCACGCGCGAGGCGATGCAGATCCATGGCGGCATGGGCTACGCCGAGGAGTATCCGGTGAGCCGCTACTTCGTCGACGCTCGCGTGCTTTCAATCTTCGAAGGAGCGGACGAAACGCTCTGCCTGAAGGTGGTCGCCCGGCGCCTGCTCGACCAACTGGGCTAGCGACTCACTCTTCGTCGATCGTGAACGGCGCGTGGACCGCGCCGAGTTCGATGCCCGCCGAGTGCAGGTCCGGACGCTCGCCGCGCGCCACCTGCGCCCTCAGCGCGGCGCTCTCCCAGCGCTGCTCGACCTTGCCGTAGCGCCAGAACAGCAGTGCGAAGGCCCACACCGCGACAAAGATTCCGACGATCACGAACCCGGCCTTGTTTATGTTGAAGGCCGCGGCGTAGCTCCAGAGCCCGCCCTTCAGGTTCAACTGCCCGGCGAGCACCTGCATCAGTTCGAGGGTACCGATGTAGAAGGCGACGAACACGCTGAGTCCGGTGATGGCGATGTTGTAGTACACCTTTCGCACTGGCTTGGAGAACGCCCAGCCGTAGGCGAAGTTCATGAACGAGCCGTCGATGGTGTCGAGCAGGCTCATGCCGGCGGCGAACAGCAATGGCAGCGACAGGATCGCCCAGAAGGGCAGACCGGCCGCCACCGAGGTCCCGGCGAGCACGAGGAACGCGACCTCGGTGGCGGTGTCGAAACCCAAACCGAAGAGCACCCCGATCGGGTACATCTTCCAAGGCGCGTCGACCGACCTCGCGAGGGGTCCGAAGAACCGCATCATGAAGCCGCGAGCGTTCAGGTGCTTCTCCAGCTCGGAGTCGTCAAAGCGGCCCTGGCGCATCTGGACGAAGAGGCGGATGATGCCAAAGAGGATGATGGCGTTGAGCGCGGCGATGATGTAGAGAAAACCGCCCGAGACCATGGTGCCGATCAGGCCCCCGTAGTGGTGCAGCCCCGAACTGGAGTTCGCGACCTGCTTGCCGAGCGCGCGGGCGCCGAGGCCGAGCAGGACCGTCAGTCCGAACACGATCGTCGAATGGCCGAGCGAGAAGAAGAATCCCACTGACATCGGGCGCTTGCCCTCGGACATGAACTTGCGGGTGGTGTTGTCGATCGCAGCGATGTGGTCCGCGTCAAAGGCATGACGCATCCCGAGCGTGTAGGCCAGCACGCCGGTCCCAACGCCGAGGATCTTGCCGGTGCCCGCGCCGTAGTGGTGGGTTGAGGCGATGATGAGCAGGGTGAATCCGAGGACGTGGAGAAAGGCGATGAAACCGAACATCCCGTAGAGCGTTCGCCACTCCGAGAGCGAAAACGAAGCGCGAACCCGGTGGCGAAGCTTGGTCGGAGCCTGGGCCAAGGTGGTCATAGGCGCCACCTTACTGGGAGGGTCTCCTAATAAGACGCCTACGACGCGGAGCGGCTCATCCCTGAACGCAGACCTCGGGCCACGAATGAATGGGCGATCTTCGCCGACGCCTCGTCGATCATCTCGTCACCAAACATGAGCGCTCCGGTCCCCTTTTGCTCCGTCGCCACCCGGTAGGTGTCAAGGATGTCGTACGACTTGTCGAAGAGCGCCTGGCTCGGTGAGTACACGTCGTTCAGCACGAGCGCCTGATCGGGCGTGAGGGCCCACTTACCGTCGAATCCGTACGAGTAGGAGATCTCCGACGCGAAGCGCAGGGCGTCGAGATCGCGCACCTTGAGGAACGGCCCGTCGATTGCCTGGAGTCCATTGGCCCGTCCGGCCATGAGGATCTTGGCGAAGACGTAGCTGAACGGGTTGGAGGGGGCATCGTGGATCGTCTCGTCGATGGTCGTGACGGGCATCCCGATGGAGGCGCTGAAGTCGGCCGGACCGAAGACGATGGTCTCGAGGCGGCGCGAGGCGGCGCAGATCTCCTCGACATTGATGAGTCCCAGCGCCGATTCGATCTGGGCTTCGATGCCGATGTGGCCGGCCGGGAGCCCGGCGTTCTTCTCGACCTGCGTGAGCAGGAGGTCCATCGCGACCACGTCCGAAGCCCGTTCCACCTTGGGCATCATGATCTCATCGAGTCGCTCGCCGGCGTTGGCCACCACCTCGATGACGTCGCCGTACGTCCAGGGCGTGTCCCAGGCGTTCACCCGCACGCAGAGCACGCGGTCGTCCCATTCCAGGGTCCGAATCGCGTTCACGACCTTGGCTCGGGCCGCAACCTTCTCGTTGGGCGCCACGGAGTCCTCGAGATCGAGAAAACTCATGTCCGCGGTGGCAGTGGGAGCCTTGGCGAGAAAACGATCGGAGGAACCCGGCGTCGAAAGACACGAGCGACGGGGCAGGGAGCGGGAGCGTTCGGACATGTGACGAGCATATTCTGGCGCTGGTCTCGGTCCTGACCTGCGCCCCAGCTACGGCAGCACCTCTCGAATCTTAAGGCATCTCATCAGGTACTTCACAATTTCTTATGTTTTTCAATGCCCCGTGAGCCGCTCGCAGCCGATAGCCTTCACTACGTGATTGACGTCGAGCGCTTTGCGCGCCCTTCGACGCTGCGGCCAACAAGGGGACTTCAGCGGTTCCGGTGGATCAAATCCGCTCTGGCTGTCGTCGCAGTGTGTTCTAGCACTGTGGCCGTCTTGCCACGTCCCGCCGGCGCCTCCTCGATCGCTGCGGACAAGGCGGAGGCCGCGACGCTCTACAACCAGATCCAGTCGATCAACGGACGGGTGGAACTGCTCGGGCAGAAGTACGACTTGTCCAAGATCAACCTCGACAAGATCAACAACGAGATCATCAACACCAAGGCCACCGTCGCCAAGATCGAGTCGAGCGTCACCAAGAACAACAACCAGCTGCGCGCCGACGCCATCTTCGCCTACGTCACCAACGGCGCGGCGGCGAGCAACAATCCCCTCTTCTCGTCGAACGCCTCGAACATCGGGGCCACGAACGTCTACAACCAGCTCGCCGAGGGCAATATCAGCTCAACTATCGCGAGTCTGAAGAACTACAAGATCGAGCTCACCCAGGAGCGCAGCATCCTCGCCAACGAAGACGCCCGGGCGCGAAGCGCAGCGGTCACGGCGGCGTCGTCGTTCCACAAGGCGAAGCTCCTCCAGGCGACCCTCACCCGCACCCTCGCGCAGGTCAAGGGCAAGATAGCCACGTACTACGCCCAAGTCGCCGCCGCGGCGGCGGCGAAGTCCGCGGGCGCACTGCGCTCGGCGAAACCGCAGAAGGGCTTCCCCGCACCTCCCGGCGACACACGGGCGGCGGTAGCTATTCGCGCCGCGGAGAGCTACCTCGGCACGTGGTACTGCTGGGGCGGCGCGTCGCGACGTTGCGTCGACTGCTCGGGACTCATAATGCTGGCCTATGAGGCCGCGGGCATCGACTTCCCGCACTACTCGGGCGCGCAGTACGAGGACACCGAGCGGGTCCCGCTATACGACATCCAACCGGGTGACCTCTTGTTCTACGGCTACAACGGCGACGAGCACGTGGCGATGTACGTGGGCCACGGCGACATGATCGAGGCCGAGGAAACCGGGACGCAGGTGCATATCGTGCCCATCCGGCTCGGTTACGGGTTCGCTGGCCTCGGCCGCCCGCGGGCCTAGGTGTGTCGGGCGTACCCACCTCGTTCCATCTGGGCCCCCTGGTCTTCCACCTCTACGGCTTCGGTCTGGCGATCGCCGCCTACGTAACCTTCCTCTACTCGCGACGGCGCCTGCACCACGCCGGCTTCGCGACTGAACACTTCGTCAAGTACGCCACCGTCCTGGTCGTGAGCGGCCTCGTCGGCGCGCGCCTCGCCAACATCGCCACCAACTGGTCCTATTACTCAGGACACCCTGCGCGCTGGATCGCCGTCTGGCAAGGCGGGCTCGCGAGCTTCGGCGGAATCGCGCTCGCCCTGCCGGTCGGGATCTACCTGCAGCGCAGGTGGTGGCCCGGGAGTTCGCTCACCAAGTTCACCGACGCCATGATCCCTGCGCTCGTCGCCGGCTGGGCGCTCGGACGAGTCCTCGGTCCCCAGTTCATGGTCGACGGAGGCGGGCACGTGACCCAGCAGTGGTTCGGGATCCACTACGCAGGCCAAGCCGGCAAACGAGTGCCCGTGCCGCTCATCCAGGGAGCCGAGGACGGACTGCTGTGGCTGCTGCTGCTCTGGACCGAGAAGAAATGGACACGCCGTTTCTCCGGTGCCGTTTCGGGAATCGCGATGGTCATCTGGGGACTCGTGAGGGCGGGCGACGAGCACTGGCTGCTCGGCGAGCAGTCCCACAGCGGGTCGGTCGGCGTTCAACTCGCCGGGCTGGCGCTGGCCCTGGGGGGCCTCGCCATACTCCTGGTGCAGCGTCGCGGCCCGGCGACCTCGCCGTAGCGCGATACGAGCAGTCGCCGCGGTCTTTTGGCGCACCTCCTTGCTACGTTTGGCCCGTGACCATCACCTCCTCGTTCAACTACCACTCGACCGCACTCGAGGTCGCGGCCAGACACGAACTTCACGGCAAGCACGGCCTGGTCACCGGCGCCCCCTCAGGCATCGGGGTGGAGACCGTGAGGGCGCTGGCAACGACGGGCGCCGAGGTGACCCTGGCGGTTCGAAACACCGGCGCCGGCGAAGAAGTGGTCGAGACGCTCCGCCACCAGAACGCCGGTGCCACGCTGCACGTACTCGAACTCGACCTCGCATCGCTCTCCTCGGTGCGCCGCGCGGTGGCCCGCTACGTGGACACGGCGCGCCCGCTGCGTCTGCTCATCAACAACGCCGGCGTCATGTCCACGCCCCTCCAGAGCACCTCCGACGGCTTCGAGATGCAGTTCGGCACGAACCATCTCGGACACTTCGCACTCGCCACCGGGCTGATTGCGGCGCGCGAAGGGCGCTCGCCTGGTGTCGCTCTCCTCGAGCGCGCACCGGCGAAGCGACTTCAACCGCGACGACCCCAACTACGAGCGTCGTCCCTATGATCGACGGGAGTCCTACGGCCAGTCGAAGACCTGCAGCGCCCTTTTCGTGGTCGGCCTCACCAGGAGCTTCTCGGATGAGGGCATCTTCTCCAATGCCGTGATGCCCGGAGGAATCCTGACCAACCCCCAACGTCACATGTCGATCGAGGACCAGCGTCAAGCGGGCTTCATCGACGAGGGCGCGAACCCGAATCCCCTCTTCAAGTGCCCCGCCCAGGGGGCGTCCACCTCGGTGTGGGCCGCGTTAGCGCCCGAGCTCGAAGCCGTGGGCGGCCTGTACCTCGAGAACTGCGCGCAGGCCGGATTGATGGACCACGCGCAACCCTTCATGGGTTACATGCCCTACGCCCTCGACCCCGGGTCGGCTGACGTCCTCTGGCAACTCTCCGAGGAACGCACCCGGGCTTGACACGCACGCTGCCGATGGGGTGACGGGCCCATGGGGCTTTTACTCGGTGCCGCCTTCGAGGAGGTTCTTGAGGTTCTCCAGCAGCACTGGCCATCCTTCGCGTATTAGGGCGAGCACGGTGCTGTCAGGTTCGAATCCGTCGTGCACGACCGTCAGTTCGGTGATCGGGCCGTAGGGGCGCAGCATGAAAGTGACGGTCGAGCGCGGTTCGCCCGAGATTATGTTCTGGATCTCCTGGCTGATCCCGTTGCGCTTGGACATCTCGTTCGTCATCGTGTGCCAGTTGTAACTCAGTTCCTCGGTTGGCTGGCACTTGAGAACCACCTGCTCCGCGTCCTCGATGACGACGCCCCGACTTATCCACGTCATCGGTGAACCCACCACCCAGTCGGTCTGGAACTCGGTGTCCCACCACGCGCGCGTGAAGCGCGGCTCGGTGAGGGCCGCCCAGACCTCCGCCGGCGTCGCACCGATGTCGAGGGTGTACTGGAACTGCATGCGCGAATCATAAGTCGGGCACGCTCGGATTCCCAGCGGTTCGGCCAAGAGTCGGGTGGCGATCTACCTCACGGTTTGATAATGCAGACCCACGACGCCGGTCGTGAAAACCCTCGTACCGACTAGATCGAGGTCCACGTGACCTTCCAATCCGTCGAAGAGCGCGATGCCCCCGCCCAGGGCCACGGGATTCACGTTGAGTCGAAACTCGTCGATGGGCTCCAGGCGCATGAAACTCTGGGCCAGGGTGGGGCTTCCCAGCATGAGGAGGTTCGTGCCCGGGCGGCTCTTCAGTTCGCCCATTTCCTTGGCGACGTCCTCGCGGACGATTCTCGAATTGGCCCAGCGCGTCGCCTCAAGCTGCGTCGAGAATGCGATCTGCTCCACATTGTTCGCCCAGCGCGCGTGATCGATATCGCGTTTGGTCGCCTGGGGAGCGTCGGCCGCCGTTGGCCAGTGGCTCTCCATCATGGCGTACGTATTCGCGCCGTAGAGGGCCGTATCGGCCTCGCCGGTGATGCTCTCGACGTACTCCCAGACGTCGCCCGAGAACCGTATCCAGTCCATCTCCCCAGCGGGTCCCGCGACGAACCCGTCAATCGACACGTGCATGAGAAGGACGATCTTCCGCATGGCGAAAGTGCAGGTCGCCCCCCGTAATCTTGACCAGGTGAACTTCATCGCGGCTGGAGCCGCACCTCGTCGCTGGACGCGGCGCATGCTCGCGCCCGCCGCGCTGGCCCCGGCGCTCGCGCTCGCGCTCTGTGCTCCCGCAAGCGCCACTGGGCCCTCGCCCGGAAGCCTGCCTCAGACGAGTACCGAGCCGGGCTTCACGGCCGGGCTCGACGCGCAGATGGCGATCCTGTGGAGGGCCATCCGGTCCGACTCGATGTCGCTCGGTCAGACGGTCTTCTTTCCGCGCGGCGCGTACCTGCAGATGAAGACCGGCGCGATCCCAGATCCGAAGAGCGACTACGCCGACCGGCTGATCGGCTTCTTCGACCTTGACCTCGCGGCCTATCACCGCTTGATCATTGCGGGAAATCCCTCGACCCTCCTGCGCGTCGGCGTGAACCCCGCTGACGCCAAGTGGATTCCCGCCGGCGTCTGCGAGAACAAGATCGGCTACTGGCACGTGCCCGGGGTTCGACTGGTCTTTCGAAGGGGCACCGCCGTCGAGTCGGTCGAGGTGGCGTCGCTGATGTCGTGGCGCGGGGTCTGGTACGTCGTGCACCTCGGACCCAATCCCCGTCCCGCGAACGCGGGCACGGTTGACGACTTCCTCAACGGACCGGGCGTCCCCGGCCCGGCGGGCGGCTGCTAGTCAGCCGCCCAGCTGCTCGACTGACCCGTTCGATGCGATAATCGCGGCCTGCGGGCCGAAGTCTTCCTTCGAAAGTTGATTCACGAATACCGCGGACGCGTGGGTGGGATCGACGAAGGGCTGCCCGCTCGAGTCGAGGCGCAAGGACGTGAAACTCGCCGAGATGAACGCGCCCGTCGCGCTCATCGTCGCGCTCATCGTCGCGTGCAGGATCGCCGAGAGGTCGAGGTCACCCGACGCCGAGAAGTCATGGAAGTTCGCGAAGTCGCCCAGGCTGTAGGCGATCAGGCGCCCTTGGTACCACTCCATCCCGCGCAGCACGTACGGGCCGCTCGCGATCACGAGGTCGGCGTCGTCGTCGATGGCGGCGTGGGCGAACGCGCAGGGATTGCCCCGGTCCTCTCCCACGTACGTCTCGGTGGCGCGCGTCACGTGGTCGGCGACCTCACCCTCAGCGCCCGCGTGCATGTAGACCACGACGACGCTCGCCAGTCGCTTGGCCTGCGCGATGAGCTTCGCCGCGACCGGGAAGTTCAACAGGTCGTTGGTGTTGGTGTAGGGCGCGAAGTCCACGAAGGCCACCTTCACACCGGCGTCGCTCACGACCGCGATCTCGCCCGGCAGGCCCGCCTGGGCGATGCCCGCCGCGCGCAGGGCATTGGTGGTGTCGATCGCTCCCTGCGCGCCGAAGTCGTAGGAATGATTGTTCGCGGCGTTGAGGATGGTGAAGCCCACTGCCCGGTAGACCGACGCGAAGGACGTTGGCACCCTGAAGGCGTAGCACTCGGAGGAGGTCGGCGCGCACTTGGACGTCGTCGCGTTCGTAATCGTGCCTTCGAGATTCCCGAACACGATGGGCGCCGCCAGCGCCGCCTTGACGGGTGCCAGATACGCCGCCGAGTCCGATGGCACCTCGGGGGTGTCGCCGAGTTCGGTATCACCCACCGACGAGAGGGTCACCGTCGGCGCCGTGGTCGTGGTAGTGGCGGGAGGGGCGCTGGTCGTGGTCGTTGACGTGGTCCCGGCGCGAGGCGAATGGACGGCGACGGCGATGCCCGCCCCGGTGATCGCCCCGACGACGAGGACCGGCGCGATCCACAGGGCCATGCGGCGGCGCGAGGAGCGCGTGCCGAGCGGGGCGCTGGTGTTGTCCTTAGCTACCACGGCTGCTCTTGGCCCGGCTCCACGGTCTCGAAGACCGCGAAGAAGTCCTTGGTGCTCGGGTAGAGGAACCTGCGCGAAATCTGATTCGGGTTCGGGACGTCGAGCGTGGGATCGTTGGCGCCGGCCGCCCCGTAGGTGACGAAGATCGGCCATTCGGGATTGATGTCGAGTTACATCGCTCGAACGACGTGCAGTTCCACCATGATCGCGGCCAGCGACTGCGCCGTGACGGCAGGCGCCGCGACGTGGACGAGGTTGCCGTTGGCGTCGACGCCGAGGGCCGTGCGCCACACGGCGGGAACTCCGTGCAGAGTGACGCCCCAGAGCGAGTTGTCCGACGTCGAGGGTGTCGCGCGCGAGTCGTCAACCGGCAGGTTCAGGTTCTGGCGGGCCATCACAATCGAGGAACCCGGACGCGCACCCCCTTCCCACGCCTCGATATCCACGGTGCCGTCGGTGTAGCGAACGACTGTCGCTGCCCCTTCACCATCGGGAAGTACAGCGTGTGATTCACGTAGAAGCCCTCGGGCGCGTCCTTCTCGTAGAACCCCGAATTGAACGTCGCGAGCAGGCGCGGGTACGCCGACGGCGGCACCATCTCCGGTCCTCGCGGCAACGCGCTGGGACCGGGTTCCTCGTAGCCCGGGTACAGCGCCAAATCGGTCGAGGACGTTCGTACCCACGCGGCGTACGCCGTGATGGAGGGCTAGGGGGCGAAAGGCGTGAACGACGCCGTGTAGACCGCGGGTGGCGACCCCGACCACGCGTCCTGGGCCTTCCACGCGACACATGCGTCCGGGGCGGTCGAGGTGGCACCAGATGGACACACGGCGGGTGGGACCGCAAGCGTCGTGGTAGTCGTCGTGGCGGAAGGCACCGACGTCGTCGTAGAAGGTGGCGTCGCCTTCGCCTTGTTGTTGAACCACAGGCCGGCGCCGAGGAGCACGACCACGGTCACAAGAACCGCGAACTCGCGCATAACCTTCTCCCCTTGGATGCCCCTCATCATACGGAAACCGAATCATCGGGCCCGGACACGCGACCCGGGACGCGCCGTATCTTTAGAACAGGGTGTTCCATTCGTCGTCGGTCAGTCTTCCGAGGCGCGACCACTCGTTCGGCGTGGCCTGCAGCGTAATCCGGACACTGTCGATGTAGGAAACATGGTCGAGCCCGAGTCGGCGCCACGGCTGGAAGAGCACCCTCAAGGGCGACTGGTTCGAGTAGACCCCCTGGACGAGTATCGCTTCGTCGGAGGCTGCGACGACCACGGCCGGACGCTGCTTCGATCGCAGCTCGGGCTGTTCCGGGTCGACGGCGTCGAAAGGGACCTCGACGAGGACGACCGAGCCCACGAGCGCATGTTCGGTGCTGAACGATGCGAGCTCGGCGGGCGTCAGGTTGACCCGACGCCGAGTCACCTCGGCGACCGCGACCGGGCTCGCCTGCGTGGCGGGCGCACTGGCCGGCTTCGGCTTCTCGGTCCGTTTCGCCTTCACTGGGCGCTCCGGGCGTGACAGCGCGGCGCTCTGCTTCTTGCGCTTCTCCTGCTCGCGACGGGCGCGGCGCTGCTCACGGACCTCGGCGTCGATCTGCTTGGGCACCAGCAACGACGCCGGACCCGCGACGTCGGGCAGCGGAGGTAGTTCGAACTCGGGGCGTTCATCGAGCAGCCGTCGACAGTGCGCGGCGGCGGGGAACTCCTCGCCGATCGCGAACGCAAGCAGCGCGACGATGTCGTCATTCGTCGCGCCGTTCGCGAGCAGCTGATCAACAGCGGTGCTCAACTGGTCGAACGACGGCGAGTCGGCGTGCTCTCCGAGCGCCTCGACGACCTGCTCGAGAGGCGACAACGCCAGCAACTCAAGCAGTCCCTTCACCGCGGCGATGGGAGCGCTTGCGGCGAACGTCGCGACGTCGCGTCGCTGTTGGAGGGTGCGCAGCGGCATGCCCACGACCGCCTGGACCTTGGTGTTGCCCTTGAGGTTGAGCGAGTCAACGGTGGCGAGCAAGGTGGCGTCGTCGATCTTCAAGATGCCGCGCCGGACTATCTCGGTCGCGCTGGCGGTGCTGGTGGACATTGCTTCCTACTTCAAGAGGTATTTGGAGATGACTACCCTCTGCACCTGGTTGGTTCCCTCGTAGATCTGGGTGATCTTGGCATCGCGCATGAAGCGCTCTACCGGGAACTCCTTGGTGAAGCCGTAGCCACCCAGCAACTGTACGGCATCGGTTGCGACGCTCATCGCGGTGTCGGACGCGAAGGACTTCGCCGCCGCGCCGAGGTAGCTCAACTGGTTGTCCGGGTCGCCGGCGTCGATCGTCGCGCACGCGCGGTACACGAGGGCGCGCGCCGCCTCAGTCCTGATCGCCATGTCGGCGAGCATGAAGCGGAGTCCCTGTAGGTCGGCGATAGGTGCCCCGAAGGCCTTGCGGTTCTTCATGTAGTTCCCGGCGTAATCGATCGACGCTTGGGCGATGCCCACCGCCTGTGCCCCGATGGTCGGACGCGAGCGGTCGAGCGTGTGCATGGCGATCTTGAAGCCTTCGCCCTCCGCACCGATGCGTTGCGAGGCGGGAACGCGCACGTCGTTGAACACCACTTCGCCCGTCGGTGAAGCGCGCAACCCCAGTTTGTCCTCGTGCTTCGGGAACTCGACGCCCGGGCCCTTCTCGACGAGGAAACACGTGATGCCGTGGCTACGGGCCTCGGGGTTCGTGCTCGCGAAGACCGTGTACGTGTCCGAGACGCCGGCATTGGTGATCCAGTACTTCGAGCCGTTGATGATGTAGTCGTCCCCGTCCCTCACCGCGCGGCAACGCATCGCCGCGACGTCCGAGCCGGCGTCGGCTTCGGAGAGGCAGTAGCTCGCCTGGATCTCGCCGGTCGCGATCCTCGGCAGGTACTGGTGCTTGATCTCCTCGGAAGCGAAGTTCATGATCGGCAGCATCCCGAGCTTCGAGATGAGCATCGTGACCGACGTCGACGCGCATCCTCGCGCGATCTCCTCGGCCATGATCGCCTGGGTCACCATGTCCGCGCCCGCTCCCCCGTACGCCTCGGGCACGCTGAGCGAAGGGAGGTCCATGTCGACGCACGCGTCGAAACTGTCCTGGGGGAAGATCTGCTCGCGGTCATAGCGCGCCGCGTGCGGCGCAATGCGCTCGTCGACGAAACTGCGCATGACGTCACGAAAGGCGCGCTGCTCGTTGTTCAGGTCAAAACTCATTCTTGTTCCTTCCTCAGTCGGGGTACTAAAGAGAAGGCGCCGTCGGCACCAACGCCTCGTCGCTCACGGCGTCGACGAATCGGCGCTGGGCGGCGTAGCTGTGGGCGAGACCGGCGAAACCAACGCACAGCTGGTGATCGACCACGTCGGCGTCGCGCAGTTTGAAGAGGTCGAGTGCGACCTGCACGTCGCCCAGAATCGGTCCGCGCCCGACCAGACTCGCCCGCTTCGCGGCGACGAGGGCGATTCCCGTCTCGACGTCGTGACGGTCGTGCTCATGGGCGAACTTCAACTTCGCGACCTCTCGCTGAGCGATGGTGAGCGCGAATCCCTCGCCGGGCGCAGGCGTACCGTGCCCGGCGCCCGTCACGCGCGTGGCCGAGCGCTGGAGTCCGGGCTTGGGGGTACGGGCGAGTTCCGGGGTCGCGGTCGTCATGGTGCGGCGAACCTCGCCCGCCGCGGAAACTGGTGAAAACGTTGGTTGGGTCACACTTCGAGACTATCTCTCGAGCACGACTACACCCTCGCGAGCCAACCTTCGTACTCGGGAACCTCGCCACGCACTGCCTGGTGGTACTTCGACTGGATCTCCTTGGTGATGGGACCGGGCTTGCCATCGCCGACCAAGCGGTCGTCCACCGAGGAGATCGGCACGACTTCCGCGGCGGTGCCGGTGAGGAACGCCTCATCCGCCAGATAGAGGTCGTCGCGGCGCATCGCCTCGAAACTCACCTTGTAGCCGAGGTCGTTCGCGATCTTCACGATGCTGGCCTGGGTGATACCGGTCAACGCCCCCGCCTCGGAGGGTGGCGGACTGACCAGCAGGCCGTCGCGGACGATGAAGAGATTCTCGCCGGTGCACTCGGAGATCCGCGCATCGGGACCGAGCATGATCGCCTCGTCGTAGCCGGCCTTCAACGCCTCCACCTTCGCGAGACTCGAGTTCACGTAGCCTCCCACGGTCTTCGAGGCAGTGGGCATGGCGTTCGGTGCGTGGCGGGTCCAGGACGAGATCTTCATCCTCACCCCGTTCTCGACTCCGTGGTCGCCCAGGTACGCTCCCCACGGCCACGCGGCGATGGCGACGTTCACCGGGCAGGGCAACGGGTTTATGCCCATCTCGCCGTAACCCAGGTACACCAGGGGTCGGATGTAGCAGCCGTCGGAAAGGTCGTTCTCTCGCACGACGTCCTTGGTCGCCTCGACGAGTTGGTCGAGCGTGTAGGGGACGTCGATCATGAGGATCTTGCAGCTGTTGAGCAGGCGCTGGATATGCTCGCGCAGACGAAACACCGCGACGCCGTTCGGCGTCTTGTAGGCGCGGATGCCCTCGAACGCCCCCGTGCCGTAGTGCAGGGTGTGGCTGAGTACGTGCGTGGTCGCCTGGTCCCAGTCGACGAGCGCGCCGTCCATCCAGATCTTCTTCGTGGGCGTGATGGGCATCTACAACCTCTCAATTAGTTGACGGGTGACTCCGACGGTACCGAGAGCGGCGACGTCTCCATTGAATTCTTGCACCGTGCGAGCAACCCTCGATGCCGCCTCCCGCTCGCCAAGGTGCTCGAGCATCAGCGCCGCCGACGAGACCGCGGCCAGCGGGTTGGCCTTGCCGGTCCCGGCGATGTCGTGGGCGGCGCCGTGGACGGGCTCGAAGAGCGAGGCGCTCGTGCGCTCCGGATTCAGATTGGCGCTCGCGGCGTAGCCAATGCCCCCGGTCACCGCGCCCGCCAGGTCCGAGAGGATGTCGCCGAAGAGGTTGTCGGTCACGATGACGCCGTAGCGCTCGGGACTCTCGACCAGGTAGATGCACGCGGCGTCGACGTGGTTGTAGTCCACTTCGACATCAGGGAACCCGGCGCCCACCTCGCGAACGACCCGCGTCCAGAGTTCACCCGCGAAAGTGAGGACGTTCGTCTTGTGCACGAGCGTCAGTTTCTTGCGCTCGAGCTTCGACGCGCGCTCGAACGCGTACCGCACGCAGCGCTCGACGCCGAAACGGGTGTTGACCGAACCCTGGGTCGCGATCTCGTGCGCGGTGCCGTGGCGCAGCACGCCGCCTTCGCCCGCGTAGGGGCCCTCGGTGTTCTCACGCACGATCGCGAATTCGCAACCGTCGGCAATCGATCCGGCGACGCCGCGGAATGGTCGATAGTTGATGTAGAGATCGAGTCCGAAGCGCATGCGAAGCAGCAGACCGCGCTCGAGCACTCCCCCAGGAATGCGGGTGTCGTCGATGGCGGGGCCGATCGCCCCGAGCAGGATCGCGTCGTAGCCCCGCAGCTCGTCGAGGGTCTCGTCGTCGAGCACGAATCCATCGGTGAGGTAGCGGGCGGCGCCGAGGTCGTACGGCGTGGTCTCGAGGGCGACTCCCGCGGCGCGCACAACCTCGAGAGCGGCGTTGGTGACCTCAGGGCCAATGCCATCGCCCCCGAGCACGGCCACGCGGTACGTGCGTTGGTTCATTGCTCTTCGTCTCCTCGTTTCCTCCATTTTGGTCTGCCGCCACGATTGAGGGCAAACCCGCGAGATTCACCGCGCGGGCCCGACGGTAGAATTGGTACTTCTCCAATAGTTGAGGTAACGCCATGGCGAGCGAAATTCATCGCATCACCCAAGAGACGCTGGAAAAGCTTCGAGCCGAGTACGAGCACCTGACGACCGTCGGTCGCACCGAAATAGCGCGCGTGATCGAAGCGGCCCGGCTCCTCGGGGACCTCAGCGAGAACGGCGACTACCACGCCGCGAAGGACCACCAGGGCAAGATGGAGTCCCGGATCCGCCAAATCGACAACGTGATCAGGAACCACGAGATCGTGGCCCGTGACGAGAACGCCCTGACGGTCCAGCACGCCTCGATCGTCCAGGTGGTCTACGAAGGCGACGCCGACGACGACTTCCAGGAGTTCTTCATCGGATCCATCGAAGAAAAGCCTGATGGCGTGCTCGTCGCCTCCCCCACCTCGCCCCTCGGCGCGGCCCTGCTCGGGAAGTCCGTCGGCGACGTCGTGGACTACGAGGCTCCGTCGGGGGTCCTGCAAGTCAAGATTGTGGGACTTCGCTAATCGTGGGGCGCACACTCTTTGAGAAGATCTGGCAAGAGCACGTCGTCGCCTCGCCCGCGGGCGAGCCGACGCTCATCTACATCGACCTGCACCTCGTCCACGAGGTCACGAGTCCCCAGGCGTTCGACGGCCTTCGCCTCAACGGGCGCACCGTGCGCCGACCCGACCGGACTCTCGCCACCGCCGACCACAACGTGCCGACCGACCCGATCTCGACTCCGGTCAAGGACCCCGTCTCGCGCCGCCAGCTCGAGGCGCTCGAGGAAAACTGCCACGAATTCGGCATCACCGTCTTTCCCCGGGGCCACGAGAATCAGGGCATCGTCCACGTGATCGGGCCCGAGCTCGGTGTGACCCAGCCGGGCATGACCATCGTCTGCGGCGACTCGCACACCTCCACCCACGGAGCCTTCGGGTCGCTCGCCTTCGGCATCGGCACCAGCGAGGTCGAGCACGTGCTCGCCACCCAGACACTCCCCCAGCAGAAGGCCAAGACCATGGCCGTCACCGTGAACGGCAAGGCTCCCGCCGGCGTGAGCGCGAAGGACATCGTGCTGGCCATCGTCGCGAGGCTCGGCACCGGTGGGGGGGCCGGGTACGTGCTCGAGTACCGCGGCGAAGCGATCACCGACCTCTCGATGGAAGGACGCATGACGGTCTGCAACATGAGCATCGAGGCGGGCGCCCGCGCCGGCCTCGTCGCGGTCGACGAGGCCACCATTGACTACCTTCGCGGTCGACCGGGCGTACCCGAGGGCGAGGAGTTCGAGAGACTCGCCGAACGTTGGCGCTCATACGTGAGTGATGACGACGCGGGCTTCGACGCCGAACTGGTGATCGATGCCTCGGAACTGGTTCCCTTCATCACATGGGGGACCAACCCCGCCCAGGTCGTCGCCCTGAGCGGGGTCGTTCCTTCGCCCGACGAGTTCGACGACCCCGATGAGAGGGACGCCACCCAGCGTTCGCTGGCGTACATGGGCCTCACGCCGGGGACGCCCGTGCGCGATATCCCCGTCGACGTCGTCTTCATTGGCTCGTGCACAAACTCACGCATCGAGGACCTGCGCGCCGCGGCGAAGGTCGCACGTGGGCGCAGTGTCGCCGTGGGCGTGCGCGCACTGGTGGTCCCGGGTTCTCATCGAGTGAAGAGACAGGCGGAAGAGGAGGGCATCGACAAGGTCTTCCTCGCCGCGGGCTTCGAGTGGCGCGAGCCGGGCTGTTCGATGTGCCTCGGGATGAATCCCGATCAGCTGAAGCCCGGCGAGCGCAGCGCCTCCACGTCGAACAGGAACTTCGAGGGCCGCCAGGGCCGAGGCGGCCGCACCCACCTGGTGTCGCCGGTCGTCGCCGCGGCAAGCGCCATCAAGGGTCGCTTCGCGTCGCCGAGCGAGGTCGGGGCATGAAGCCGGTGCGAGTGCTCGAAGGTCGGGCCGTTCCCCTCGAGCGTTCCGACGTCGACACCGACCAGATCATTCCGTCGGACTGGCTGAAGCGCGTCGAGCGGACCGGATTCGGACGGGGACTCTTCAGCGAATGGCGCGACGACCCTTCGTTCGTGCTGAACGACCAGAGTTACGTGGGCGCGTCGATCCTGATCGCGGGGCCGCGTTTCGGCACGGGCTCCTCGCGCGAGCACGCCGTGTGGGCCCTGATGGACTTCGGTTTCGCAGCGATCATCGCGCCCTCGTTCGGCGACATCTTTCGCAACAACTCCTCCAAGCAAGGACTCGTCATCGTCCAATTGCCCCAAGGCGACGTCGATGAGCTGACGAAGCTCGTGAAGGAGGATCCGACGCGTCTCGTCGTCGTCGACGTCGACCATCTTCGCGTCGAGGTGCCCCAGACGGGCTGGCAGCGGTCGTTCGTGCTCGACCCGATGACCCGAGAGCGTCTCCTCAATGGCTGGGACGACATCGGCCTCACCATGCGCCGCGAATCGGCCATCACAACCTACGAGGCGACGAGCCACGCGCCCACACTGACGGGTGTCTTTGACGCCGATGGACACACCCGGTAACTCACCAGCGCGACGCGAGTCAACTACTCGTCTGGCCGATGCTCAGTTGACGGGGCCCCCGGCGACATACAGCACCTGTCCCGAGACGAACGAGGACCGCTCGTCGGCGAAGAAGGCCGCGGCGTTGGCGATGTCCTCGGGTTGCCCCGCTCTGCCGACCGGTATTCGACTTACGACGGCCTTTTCGAAATCGTCGAACTCGACGTGCATCCGGTCGGCGGTCGCCTTCGTCATGGCGGTCACGATGAAGCCCGGCGCGATCGAGTTGACGGTGACTCCGTATCGCCCAAGTTCGATGGCTAGCGTCTTCGTGAATCCCTGAAGGCCGGCCTTCGCGGCCGAATAGTTCGCCTGTCCACGATTCCCGAGCGCCGACGTGCTCGACATGTTGATGATCCGGCCCCAACCAGCCTCGGTCATGAAACGCTGAGTCGCGCGGCTCATCAGGAATGCTCCACCGAGATGGACGGCCATGACGGTTTGCCAGTCGGACAGTTCCATCTTGAAGAGCAGGTTGTCGCGCAGAACTCCCGCGTTGTTGACGAGCACCAACGGCGCTCCGAGTCCCTCGGCGACCTTGGCGACCGCTTCGGTGACCGAGGCCTCGTCGCTCACGTCGGCACCCACCGCGAGGGAGTTGCGACCAAGCGCCTTCACGGCCTCAACCGTGTCCGCGCACGCATCGACATCAAGGTCCAGGACCGCGACATCATTGCCTTCCTCCGCCAGTCGTATGGCGACAGCTGCGCCGATTCCACGGGCAGCCCCAGTTACGAGTGCGACTCTGTTTGCCATGTTTCTCCCTTAACTTCGCTCCGATGAGCGCTGATCGATGAGACCATTCGACGTCGACGTCCCTACTTCTCTCTAGCCGTCAAGCCGGACTAAATCAATTTAGCCAACAACAGAGTGGGCTTCATGCGTCAACATTGGTCGTATGGCCCTTCTCGCACGCGTACGCGGATCGACGGGTTCGCCCAACCCTGACCCTCGCGTACGGTGGCGTTCGTGACAGCCCGCATCGTCAGCCTGGTCCCTTCGATCACCGAAACGCTTTCGGCATGGAACCGAACACCCGTCGGATGCACCCGCTTCTGCGAACGGGACGACCTCAGACACGTCGGAGGCACCAAGGACCCCGACGTGGAACGGATCCTGGCTCTCGAACCAGACCTCGTCGTGATGGACGCTGAGGAGAACCGTCGCGAGGACTACGAACAACTGGTGGCGTTGGGGCTCGATGTCCACGTCACCCACGTCCGAGCTCTCGAGGACGTCGATCCCGCCATGCGCGAACTCTCCGATCGCGTTGACGGCGCGTGGGAAACGCTGCACCTGGGCGCGCCATCTCCTCTCAGGTCACGGGCCTTCGTGCCAATCTGGCGTCGACCCTGGATGGCCCTCGGGCGCCCGACGTACGGCTCGTCGTTGCTCGCACACCTCGGGGTCGCCACGGAGTTCGCTGGGCTCGGCCCCTACCCGACCATCACCTTGGAGGACGCCGCGCTGCGTCACCCCGACCTCGTGCTGGCTCCAAGCGAGCCGTATCCATTCACTCGCCGCCAGCTCAGCGAGCTCGAAACGGTGGGACCCGCCGTCTTTCTCGACGGAAAAGACCTCTTCTGGTGGGGCACGCGCACTTCGGGCGCGCTGGAAAGACTCGCCGAGGTGCTCGCCCGCTCCTGAACCGGTGCCTCGCGTCTCTCGCGAGCATCCAAGTACGCTGAAATGGTGGAACGGCCGCTCGCCTTTGACGCGATTGAAGAGGCTCGTCTGCGCTGGACAGACGAATGGCCCGATGCCGCCCAGTCAATGGCCGCTGCCACGTCGATCATGCGCGCTCAGCAGATCGTGCTGGGCGCCGTCGATGCGGCGCTGAGACCACTGGGACTCACATTCGCCCGCTACGAAGCGCTCGTCCTCCTGTCGTTCACGAAGACGGGAAGTCTGCCGCTGGGCAAGATGGGCCAACGTCTCATGATCCATCCGACGAGCGTCACGAACATCATCGATCGGCTCACCGAAGCCGGCCTGGTCGAGCGAATCCCGCACCCGATTGATAGACGAGCAACGCTCGCCCACATCACCGACGCGGGGCGCGACCTCGTCGTCCTCGCGACCAAAGCCGTGAACGCCGTCGACTTCGGAGTGGGATCGCTGAAGGAGAGCGAGCGTAACGACATCATCCAGCTCGTTCGCAGCTTGCGCCGAGGTGTCGGTGACTTCAAGGACCCGTCGCCGAGTTCGCAATGAGCTGCTCGATCCACCGCTCCCCAATCCGCTGCGAAGCCGGCCGGATTCACGAACCTGCTCGCTTCAAGCCCAAGTTTCTCACTCTTGATCAGGTTTTCCAGAAATCAGTCGAGAATACAAGGAAATCCTACTATTTTAGTCCCCATGGCCACCATGGATGACTCGGGGGTAGTACTCCACCAGCCCCTGCACCCCGTGCGATTTGTCACCGCTGCGAGCCTTTTCGATGGCCACGACGCGGCGATCAACATCATGCGCCGCCTGCTGCAGTCCCAGGGCGCCGAGGTGATCCACCTCGGCCACAATCGCTCCGTTGACGAAGTCGTCACCGCCGCGATTGACGAGGACGTCCAAGGCATCGCACTGAGCTCGTACCAGGGCGGGCACATCGAGTACTTCAAGTACCTCATCGATCGTCTTCGCGAGAAGGGCCGCGGCGAGATCAAGGTCTACGGCGGAGGCGGAGGCGTCATCATCCCCGAGGAGATCGCCGAGCTCGAGGCGTACGGCGTCAAGCGGATCTTCTCCCCCGCCGACGGCCAGCGCCTGGGCCTCGAGCGGATGATCAACGTGCTCGTCAAGGAGTGCGACGTCGACCTCAGCGCCTCGCTGCCCACGTCGATCGACAACCTCATCCTCGGTGACGTCCTAGCGCTCGCGCGCATCATCACCGCCATCGAGGTCAACGCACTCGACGACAGCATGACCGAGGCGATCCGGGCCGCGGCGAAGTTACACACGGCGCCGGTGGTCGGCATCACCGGCACCGGGGGCTCGGGCAAGTCGTCGCTCACGGACGAGCTCATCCGCCGTTTCCGTCTCGACCAGGGCGACAAACTGCGCATCGCGGTGCTCGCGGTCGACCCGACAAAGCGCCGCAGCGGCGGGGCCTTGCTGGGCGACCGAATCCGCATGAACGCCATCGACTCGCCCCAGATCTTCTTCCGCTCGCTCGCCACTCGCGGCAGCAATTCCGAAGTCCCCTCGCCGGTGCCCGGAATCATCGACGCCTGTCGCGCGGCGGGCTACGATCTCATCATCGTCGAGACCCCGGGCATTGGCCAGGGCGACGCAGCGATCGTCGACATCGCCGACGTCTCGCTCTACGTCATGACCCCCGAGTTCGGCGCCGCCTCGCAGCTCGAGAAGATCGACATGCTCGACCTCGCCGACGTCATCGCCATCAACAAGTTCGACCGCTACGGCGCCCAGGACGCCCTGCGGTCGGTCGTTCGCCAGTGGAGCCGCAGCCACCCCGGCAATCCCAACCCCGAGAAGACGCCAGTCTTCGGGACGATCGCTTCGCACTTCAACGACGAGGGAACGACGGCGCTGTACCAGTTCCTGCGTGGTCTCCTGCAGCACAAGGGCCTCACCGTGAACGAGCCCCAACTCGCGCCCGTCAGCACGCACTTCTCGCAGAGCTCGGCGCCGATCATCCCGTCGACACGCACGCGCTACCTCTCCGAGATCGCTTACGCCGTTCGCTCGTACCACGCCACCACCGAAGCGCAGCTACTGGCCGTGCGCCACGTCGCCCAGGTCCGCGCCACCCAGCAACTCATTGAAGAGCGATCCGTCCCCGCTAGCGCGTTGTCCGATCTCGCCGATGCGCTCGAGCGAAACGTGGAGCCCGCGAGCAGAACACTGCTCGTCGAGTTCGCGCAGCGCCGCGAGGAGCTGAGCGGGGACGAACTGACGACCTCAAGGGGAACGACCCCGCTGGTGCGCACCTCGCTCTCGGGTACCAAGGTGCCTCGCGTCGCGCTGCCCCGGTTCAGCGAGGAGGGTGAACTGCTGCGCTGGTTGCGCTCGGAGAACCTCCCGGGTTCCTTCCCGTTCACCGCCGGCGTCTTCCCGTTCAAACGCGACACCGAGGACCCTGCGCGCATGTTCGCGGGCGAAGGCGA
>Ga0182014_10002366_pt1 | contig 23864 bp, 18 predicted proteins | sample 612S2DmetaG_FD_120489 | JGI IMG/M metagenome (GOLD analysis project Ga0182014, IMG submission 120489) | Permafrost microbial communities from Stordalen Mire, Sweden - 612S2D metaG | ecosystem: Environmental > Terrestrial > Soil > Wetlands > Permafrost | place: Sweden: Stordalen | collected...
AGCCCGGGCCACGCCGTCGGCATCACTGCCCGGATCGAGCGTCGGCGTGTCGTGGGTGGCCTGATCAGCGAGTACCGCAGAGCAGCGTAGCCAGCGAAAAGCTGCTGGTCAGCGGCTATGGGCAAGTATTGGCACGGCACAGGCGTCGGCCCGGCCAGGCAGGTCCTCTATCGTCGCGCCCGAGGCGGCCAGGGTCGCCCGGGATGTGCGGTAGTGGTGGCCACATAGCAGCAGATCCACCGGCTGCGGCCGCTCGGGTGCGGGCGGCATAATCACCCGTACCACAGGCCGGGCATGACAGCAGCATGCCCGGTCGTCATCGCACAGCGGGGAGGATCATTTGCCCGGGACGGGCGGCGGGCTGCCGGATTCCGGCGCGCTCCTGCCTACGCCCATGTGCGGAAATCTCGGCTTCATGATTTCACTATCGCCGCCAAGGGCTGGCCCTGATCCCAGGGTGATCAACCTGGAGACTAGCGTCACCCGCAGCCAGCCAGCGGTCATGCGCGCTGATTTCAGCCGGTCCGCCGTCGCGGCGGATCGGGGCCGCCATGCCCGGTGACCGGGTGCGGGCTGGGGACGAGATGCCTGGTGAACCAGTCACGGGCCAGCTCGGCGGCGGCCGTGAGAGTGCCTGGCTCCTCGAACAGGTGGGTCGCGCCGGGCACCACGGCCAGGTCGTTCTCGCAGCGCAGCCCGGCCTGAGCCTGCCGGTTGAGGCCGAGCACGACGTCGTCGTGCCCGCCGACGATCAGCAGTGTGGGAGCCCTGACCGATCCGAGGCGCGGGCTGGCCAGGTCGGGCCGGCCGCCGCGGGATACCACAGCTGCAATGCCGGAGCCGGGTTCGGCGGCGGCCCAGAGCGCCGCGGCGGCGCCGGTGCTGGCACCGAAGTAACCGACGGGCAGGCCCGCGGTGGCAGGCTGGGCACGCAGCCACCTAGTGACGCCGGTGAGCCGGCGGGCAAGAAGCCCGATGTCGAACACGTTGGCCCGGTAAGCCTCCTCATCGGGGGTGAGCAGGTCAAACAGCAGCGTGCCCAGGGCTGCCTGGTTCAGCACGGCAGCCACGTAGCGGTTCCGGGGGCTGTGCCGGCTGCTGCCGCTGCCATGCGCGAACACCACGATCCCGCTCGCCTGGTCCGGCACGGCCAGCTGCCCGGCGAGGCGGACCGCCCCGGCGCTGACCTCGACATCTTCGTCCCAGTCAGGCGGGTCACCCACGGCCGCGGCGCCGGGGCCAGGCACCGGCACCGGCGCTGCAGCGGGGCCCGGCAGCGACACCGGCGTGGCGCGCTCCAGGCAGGCGGTCACTTGCTCGTCGGTCGTCGGGGCGAAGTCAGCGTAGAACTGCCCGATGGCGGAGAACGATCGCGGGGTTTGCACGCAGACCAGTTCGTCGGCGTCGTGCCCCATGCGCGCCTGCCACCCCGGCGGCGCCACGGGAACGGCCAGCACCACCCGGGCCGCGCCCTGCGCCCGGGCGACCTGGCAGGCGGCCCGCGCCGTCGACCCGGTCGCGATCCCGTCGTCGACCACCACCGCGACACAGCCGCCCAGCGGCTGACGTGGCCGGCCACGCCGGTAGCAAAACGCGCGGCGCTCCAGCTCACGGCGTTCCCGCGCCTCCACCGCAGCCAGCTCATCCGCGGAGATCCCGCCCCACTGGATGATCTTCTGGTTCAGAACACGCACCCCGTCCTCACCGATGGCCCCCATGCCCAGCTCAGGCTGGAACGGCACCCCGAGCTTGCGCACCACGATCACATCCAGCGGCGCGCCGAGCGCCCGGGCAACCTCAAAAGCCACCGGGACGCCGCCCCGCGGCAGGCCAAGCACCACAACCCGCTGCCCGCGCAGATGCTGCAGCCGCGCCGCCAGCTGCCGTCCCGCATCGGCGCGATCAGCGAAACGCACGGCGCCCCTCCTCCCCGTCAGCCCCTCCGGTAAACCAGACTTCTCCCAGCCGCCGCACCGTACCAGGGACCATAGTCACCTCCAGCAGGCTGCCCGCTGCAGTAACGCGAGGCGGACGGCCCCCTGTCCCGGGCCCTGGGACGCCGTGCTCAAGGTTCCGCACAGCCAGGTTCTAGCGATCGTCATCCGGCAGCTCCAGTCAGTCACCCGGGCGATGCCAGAACTCTTGAAAGCCTCATCCACAGCGCTGTCTGTAAAGCCGCAGAGCATCTCCGGCCTGCACAGGTCCGCCCACCGGGCTCCACGCCGAGAATCCTGGCCTCCGGCAAGGCCTATGCCAGCTTCGCGCAGATGGACGACTTTAGGGGCAGGACTCGGCGAACCCGCAAGTCAGGCAGGACGTGGCGAGTTTCGGAGCGGTAGACGGTCCCGGAAGGGCGGACTAAGGGCCCTACCAGCCGACCGGGCCGAGGCGTGAGCCGCGGGGGGCGGCAGGCGATGTCTTCAGCCGCTTCGACCGGATGTTCGATGAGTGGGCGAGAATGATGCCGTTCCGGGCGGTGCCGTTCCCGCATTGGCGGGAAGCCGACGATCTGATCCGTGTCGAGCAATTCCGCGAGGACGGGGCACTGGTGGTACGGGCTGATCTGCCCGGCATCGACCCGGAGAAGGATGTCGAGCTGACCGTATCGGGCGGGATGCTGCACATTCACGCGGAACGCCGTGAAGAGGAGAAGCGGGAGGAGAAGGGTTACCTGCGCCACGAACTGCGCTATGGCTCGCTGTCCCGGACGCTGCCGCTTCCGGGGGGTGTGACCGAGTCGGACATCACCGCGACCTACAAGGACGGGATCCTGGAGATACGGATCCCGGAGCCGAATCACGAACCGGGCAAGAAGATACCCATCAGCAAGGCCCGACCAGGCTGCCGCGCTGGGCGGCGCCGACGGGCCTGCAGTGACCGAGGCTGAGCGCCGCCAGCGCGGAAACTTGCACCCCGCGCTGCAAACATTCGGGCAGCTAATGCCGAGGCTCCGGGAAACCGCTAAGTTGTAGTATCGCGTCGGCCCTTAACCGGCGACCGCTCGCCCGGTACCTGCAGTCCCGGTTTGTAATAATCCAAGCGTTCTCCCTGGTCAGAGCCGCGCGTAGATCGTTACTGACATATTGCTACATGTGATATGGCAACGTTAGTGGCCTGCTCGCGATCAGCCCATATAACGAACCCGAACTGTAGTACCGGCCCCCGCGCGTCACGTACGCGAATTCGTCCGGATGGCGCAATTGGAAAGGGCGCCCCGGCCAGATAGTGCGTCGGCAATCAGCGCGAACGCGGCTGCGACGCCGGGACGAAGGCAGGACATACCGCGACGGCGCGCGCCATTACCTGGGACATAAATAACGGCCTGCGGGGCGATCTCCCTTTGCCGGCATTGCCCGGATCAGGTCCTGGGGGTCGCCGTTCAGCCTTCTGGCTGTCCGGCTTCTCAGCCTTCCGCCGCGAGTCCGGTCTCCCCGGGCAGTTCGTGCGGTCCAGCTCCCTCTCTCGCCTCGCAGACACCTTCATGCTGGATGGCGTCAAGGAGGCTGCCCAGGGCAGGAAGTCCCGCTTACACGGGCCGAACGTCAGTCGTCGTGATGGCTCCCGCTATCTCATGGACACGGAGGTCCAGATCGCATCGGCTGTCGTGCTGCAGCGGAGGGTTGTGCCAGAGGCATCGGCCCGAGCGGTTCACGGCGCGGGCGGCGCACACGTCCCGAGAACCTTGCCATCAGCGGTGTGCGACATGCTCCTCCCGGCGTCTCGCGCGCTTCGACCTCGGCCGGTCATGCACCCGCGCGACCTGCGCTTGGAGGGCTAAACGGGTCGGCCCGGCTCGCTTTCGCCCGGACCTTCGTCCCGCCAGGTCAAGGGCTCAACGGCTCGGCCGGCTCACCGCCGGTGCTCAGCGCTGCGGCTTACCGCGTCAGCTCTTGTGTGAGCCGGTCCTGCAGGCTTTCAAGCTGTTCGCTGATCTGGACCGGCACCGGTGCGGGGCCGCGCAGTGCCCGCACGGCTGGTGGCAGCCAGGCCAGATCGGCGCGGCATCGCTGCTGGGCTTCGGTCAGCGGTTCGGGGCCGCTGAGGCGCTGGCCGGCCCGCATGACCGGAACGAGTAGGGCTTCGTGGCCGGGCCGCGAGGGCTCCTCCCGCAGCGCGAGGACATCGCCGCCGGGGGCGCGGTAGACCTGTTTGGCGCCCGGGGTGGTGATCTTCCCCGGCGACAGCTTCATTACCGGCCTGCCGGCGTAGCCGACCAGCTTGTAGGCACTGTCCAGGGACGGCGCGTCAGCCGAGACACCCATCTTGGTTCCCACGCCATAGGCATCGATTGGCGCCTCACGCGCGACCAGGCCGGCGATCGCGTATTCGTCGAGGCCTCCGCTGGCAAAGATCCGCGCGCCGGGCAGTCCCGCCTCATTAAGCAGCCGGCGCGCGGATCGCGCCAGCCGTGCAAGGTCGCCGGAGTCCAGCCGCACCCCCACCGGCCCCGGCAGCCGTAGCCGCCGCGCCACCTCGATAGCGGTGCGCACCCCGCGCTCGGTGTCGTAGGTGTCGACCAGGAAGGTCGTCTTACCGGGGAAGTCCTCGGCGAAGGCGGTGAACGCTTCCTCTTCATCGCCGTATGCCTCGATGAAGGAATGCGCCATCGTGCCCGCGGCGGTCAGCCCGAACCGGCGCGCCGCCTCGATGTTGCTGGTAGCGGCGAAACCAGCGATCGCCGATGCGCGGGCTACCGAAAGGCCCGCGCCGGGGCTCTGGGTACGGCGGAAGGAAAAGTCGACCAGCTCCGCGCCGCCGGCGGCCAGCACACACCGTGCCGCCTTGGTGGCCACGCTGGTCTGGAACGTCACGTGGTTCAGCAGCATCGTCTCCGCCAGCTGCGCTTCAGCGATCGGCGCGGTCACCTCCAGCAGAGGTTCGCCGGCGAACACCACGCGTCCCTCCGGTACCGCCCACACCTCCCCGGTAAACCGCAGGGCCGCGAAGGCGCGCAGCGTATCCTCGCCGCATCCCTGGGTGCGGCGCAGGTAATCGAGGTCCTGCGGGGTGAACGAAAAATCCTCCAGGAACTGGAGACAATCCTCCAGGCCCGCAGCGACGAGGAAGCCCCGGTCAGCCGGAAGCCGCCGGACGAACAGGCTGAACGTCGCCGAACCCGTCATCCCCCGCCGCAAGTAGCTTGCGGTCATATTCAGCTCATACAGGTCAGTGAGCAGCCCGCCCGCCATGACGCTCCTCCTTCACGCCGCTACCGTGCTCGGCCCGCTGCCGGGGCTTTCCGGAACGGCCTGGTTCACAGGGCCGAAAGTCCCGGCATGCCGCGACGGTCAGGATGGCTGCTCACGGCTACGTCGCCGACCACGCGCAGAGCCGCGATGCGCGATCTGTGTTCCTGTTGCCGTCGTCGTGCGGCTGCCTGCTGGCCATGGTGACTAGGTGCTGGGGCTGTGGCGGAGCGGGAACCGGAGGTAGGCAGCGACGCCGCCGGGTGGGCCGGGAACCGCCTGGACCTGGCCGCCGTCATGGATGGTGCTGACGGCCGCTTCCTCGATCAGATCCGGGACAGCGAACGCCGCGTTATCTGCGTGGGCGCAGCCGGTTCCGGTGGCGCCGAGCGCGCCGCACCGTCGGCACGCGAACCCCGGCACAAGGCCCTGACCGGGTACGGCAAGGGTGTGGACCGCGTGCTGGCGGACCGCGGTCAGGCATGCCGCCAGACTTGTTGCGGCGAGACCGCCGGGCGGCTCCTGCCGGATCCGGGTGACCAGCTGCTGCCCGGACTTTTCTGCCCAGTCCCTGATGATGGGGTCAGCGAGCGTCCGGACCCGGGCGGGCGTCATGGTGGAGGTGTCCACTACGAAGCTGCCGGCGAAACGGTCACGCAGGTCAGGCGTGAGGAGAGCGAGAAATTGCGGGATGGTGTCGGCGTGGCCACCGACGACGAGCCGCTCCTGCCCGGGCCGGATGGCCTGAGTGAGGATGCTGGCGGTGTCGTGAAAGTGATGGTGGGTGAGTTCGGCGATACGTTCGTTGACCCGATAGGACTCCAGGCCGTACCAGCCGCCATATCGCGGGCTGCGCACGCCTGCTGCCGCTGGCTGGGGCACCGTGTCGATCCGGTCTCCCGCCACGGCGAAGAGCCAGGCATGACGCCGGTCGACCACAGCGACGCGGTAGGCGGGCTGCCGCTGCAGCGCCACCAGCAGGGGGCGCACGTGCGGACCGGGCCCGAACACGGCCTGTTCGCCAAGCCCGGTGGGCAGCGGGATCGCCTCGGCCAGGCCTGCCGGGCCGCAGAGGAAGATCGCAACGCAGTGGCCCAGCCAGTCGCGTGCCCTGTCCTCCAGTAACCGGCGCATGACCTGCCGGGCGTGCGCCAGCACCCGTCCGGCGTCCGGGTCGGCCGGCCCGCAGGGGCCGCCCGCGGCCGAGTTGAGCAGGTCACTCGCCCGGGCCGGCAACCCGTGCAGCGCCGACGGGTCCAGCGGCACCTCCAGGTAAAGCGACAGCACTGGCGGGTCCTCGCAGTGCACTGCCAGCAGCTTTTCCACATCGGTGTAACTGATCATCACGCGCCCCCTGTCCGCGGCGCCGCGGGATCCGCGCCGCAGGGCATGATCGTTCGTCCCGGTCCGCGCTCAGCTCGCCTGCTGCCCGGCGGAACGGTGCTGTACCAGCGTGCCGGAGGACGGCATGAGCACGCTCTCGTGACCGTCCTTCCACCCGGACCAGATACGGCGCCGCGCCGTCTTCTCCGTGGACCTCCACGATCACGCCCTCGCGGTCCACATCCCCCACGTGCCGGCCCCTGACCAGCAGCTCATCGCCCGTAACCGCGCGCATCGCCATCCCTCCTTCACCTCGATCCCACGACAATCACCGCCGGCGCTTCCGGCGAAACAGGGCCAAAGGTCCAGAGAGGCTCCCGCAAGCCCTCCAGCCATGCCGGGAAAGTGTTCCGCGCCCGGCTGCCGTTCGGGCCGTCCAAGATCAGGTCAACTTCCGGAATCTCCGGAACGGCCACACTCTCAAACGTTGACGGGAGGGCACGTTCAGCCTGCTGGATCGGCTCCTCTTCTGGCGTGCCTGGTCCACGTTGTGCATTTCCCAGTCATCTCGCCTCTCCCACTTAGCGCCTCTTTGCTGAGCCTCTGCCTGCTGTCCCGGACAGCAGGACGAATGTCCTGCCCTGTGAGGGCGGCCGACCCTAAAGGCTTTCGGAAAGCAGTGGTCTGCTAAATGACGGAATAGTGGCCGGCTCCGGCCGCCGCCTTTGATGGCCGAGAGTATGGCTATTGCCCCAGAGCATGGCTATTGCCACATTGTGGCCAGACGAAGGACGTGATTACCGTGGCGGCTGAAACCTCTCCCCAGGCGCCCGCGAAGAAGACGGGCACCTCACCCGAGTCAGCAGAGTTTGACGTCACCGGTGCCGCTGACGCAGCCGGCGAGCTGGATGCGGTCGGCGCGCTGGAATTCTTTATGCTGGACGAGGCCCTTGGCTCGTTGCGCCGGTTCCAGCCGGATACCAGCCTTGTGCGCTACGCAGTCAACCTGACCCGCCGTCCCGGGATGATGGCCCGGCGGGCTAGTAAGCTGGCCGCGGATCTCGCCAGCATTGCCACAGGCAGTTCGGCGATCGCTCCGCAGCGCCGCGACCGCCGGTTTTCCGATCCCGCGTGGAGCAAGAACCCGCTGCTCAAGCGCACGGTCCAGACATATCTGGCGGTCGGGCAAACCGCCGAGGAGCTGCTCGCTGACGCCGAATTGGACTGGCGGGACAACGAGCGCCTGAAGTTCATACTGACCAATCTCATCGCCGCATCCGCGCCGAGCAACTACCCGCTGATCAGCCCGGGCGCACGGAAAGCGTTCATCGACACCGGCGGCATGAGCGCCGTCCGGGGCATCCGCGCGCTGGTCTCGGATATGTCTTCTGCCCCGCACGTTCCGACGATGGTGGAACCCGATGCATTCGAGGTCGGCAAGGATCTCGCCTGCACGCCGGGAGCGGTAGTGGCCCGCACGGAGGTCTTCGAGCTCATTCAGTACAAGCCGACCACAGAAACCGTGCACCAGTACCCGCTGCTGATGATCCCGCCAATGATCAACAAGTACTACATCACCGATCTCGCGCCCGGCCGCAGCATGCTCGAATTCTTTGTGGCGCAGGGATATCAGGTATTCGTGGCTTCCTGGCGCAATCCCGAGAAGAGGCATCGCCACTGGGATCTGGACACCTACGGTCTTGCGGCCACGGAGGCGCTCAGTGCAATACAGGAAATCACCAAGGCCCCCAAGGTAAACCTCATGGGTCTGTGCGCCGGCGGCATTCTCTCATCGATGGTCTGCGCGCACCTGAGCGCGACCGGGCAACTCGATCAGGTCAACAGCCTGAGCTTGGGCGTAGCGGTACTGGACCAGTCGAATGCGGGCACGACAGTCGCACTGATGGACCCGAGCACCGCCGCCGTGTCCACCCTCGCCTCCCGCACCCGCGGCTACATGGACGGGCGCACGCTCGCCGAGGTGTTCGCCTGGCTCCGGCCCGATGACCTGATCTGGAACTACTGGGTCAACAACTACCTGCAGGGCAAGACCCCGCCGCCGTTCGACATCCTTTACTGGAACGCTGACACCACGCGGATGCCCGCGGGACTGCACCGCAATTTCATCGAGATTGCCATGGCCAACGCGCTGACCAAGCCGGGTGCGGCCAGCATGCTGGGATCCCCCGTCGATCTGTCCAAGGTCGACGTCGACAGCTACGTCGTGGCAGGCATTGATGACCACATCGTGCCCTGGCCGTCGGCGTATCGGAGCACTCAGCTGCTCGGCGGCAACGTCCGGTTCGTGCTGTCCACGAGCGGGCATGTGGCTGCCATGGTCAACCCGCCATCGAACCCGAAGGCGACCTACCGGCTCGCGCCCGGCAACCCGCCCGATCACCGCGACTGGCTGGCCCAGTCCGAGACGGTTCAGGGCAGCTGGTGGCCGGACTACACAACCTGGCTGGAGAGCCGCAGCGGGGACATGCAGGACGCCCCCAGCGAGCTGGGCAGCGCCAAGCACCCGCCGCTCGATCCCGCGCCGGGTAGCTACATCCTGCAGAAGTAACGAGGCGACACTAGTAAGCGGCCGGCACTCCTGCCCGGCGCCCACCCGGCGCCGGGCAGGAGTCCGCTATCGTCGCGACGCGCGTATCTCTCTTTAGCTTTCATTCAGTGTGCGGGACAATGGCATATACCGACGAGAGCCGGCCACGCGCTGACCAGCGCACCTACCGGCCCGTGCCCGATACCGTGCGCTAGGTTGGCGCTAACTGTTGCCACGATGCCCCCACCCAGGCTCCAGGCCGCCAGCCGCGGTACACGCCGGTACCGCCGGCTCGCGTCTAGCACCACCATGGACGCCGGCCCAGATCAGTCCAATGCTGGAGACCGGGCACCGCAGCGATGCCCCGGTGGTGGTGGCGCTATGTGAGGAGTTGCGGTGACCGACCGGCGGCTACGGCCTGAGAGTAGATGTGACCGTGCTGGCCGGGGAACTCGGCGTGCTTGAGGCGTGTCTGGACGGGGCTGTGCCGACGGGCAGCGGTAACCTTGGGGGCGGCTGCCACCGCGTGACGGCATCCGGACGTCAGCGCTTCAGGGCATAGCGCACATGCTTGCCGGGCAATCAGCCAAAGTCCGGCCAGGCGGAGCCAGCCTCACCATCTTGGCGCTGTCATCCGCCGCTGCCGTCGCGTCTCAGGAGGCCCTAGCGGCTACCGCGTCCGAAGCCACCTGCACTCACACCTGCGATCTTTGTGGTGCCGGATGCGCCCGTGCAGACCTGCGCCGGCTCGGCGGCACTCAGCTTGGCCGTTCAGCGGGTGAGGGCAAGCTGCCCGGCGTCTGCCCGGCGTGCCAGGCTCGCTCCATCAGCGAGCTGATCGCTTTTATCGAAGCCGCCGGTTGCCCCCCGGCAGCTGCGGCTGCGCAGGGGGGCAGCCGCGGCCACAGCGACCATAGGCGGCATATCGGCCCGATCGCGAGGATGATGACCGATAGCCGGTTCGTCAGCGCCCGGCCACAAGATCGGCAACGGATGGCCGAATCGGCGCAGGCGGTCATGACATGCCCTGGAGCGTGTGGCGGATCTGGGCCTGGCCGGCCAGGATGTGCAGCGCAACCATCATTGCCCTCAGCAGGCCATCGGCCAGGCCTTCGGGGGTGCCGGTAACAATGGACCCGTCAGCACCGTTATGGCGTCCAGTTTCCTGAACGCGGCTGGCACGATGGGCGGGTTACGATCAGCGAGCGGATCGAGGCGGGCCGGCGGGAGCGGCGAGTCCTGGCGCGGGTTTCCCGTGCCGCGTGGCGGCTGGAGCAGGCCGAATGAGGGCCAGCACGCAAAGGCCCCCGTTACCCGGGGGCGAGGTCTGCGTACAACGGAGCGGGCGGGCGCGCATTCACCGCAATTAGGGACTTACGCCGTATGGACCGCCGGGCTGCTGGCCGCGCTGGCCGTTCGGCCCGTTCCGTTGCACTATCAGCATACCACGAGGCGTGAATGATAAACCACCCAGCGACGTGTGATCGGCATGATCGGGGTAGCGAACAAGCAGAAAGGCTATGGGCGCGAGGACGGGCGTCTCCTCTCCACTTTCGCCAACCCAAGCCGAGTTCACCTCAGCGAGAACACGGTGAAGTCACCCATCCAAGAGATCCTGCGGAGGCTGGAGGCACGGAACCGGGTTCAGGTCGCAGTACGAGCTACGAAGGAACGATGGGTGTAACCGGTGCTCAGAGGAAGACGGCGGCTCGCAGGTCAGCGTGCTTTCGTGCAGGCGGCCGAGGAACGCGGCCACGACACCGGGCTCGTCGTCGGCGAGCTGGGCGGCGAAGTGCCGCCGTACGCCGGCGAGGTGCACTGCGGACGCAGCCCGCAGTCGTTCCGTCCCGTCGTCGGTGAGGACGGCGTAGATTACCCGGCGGTCGTGCTCCGACGTCTCGCGCCGCACCAGGCCCGCCCGCCGCATCCGTTCGAAAAGCCTGGTCAGTCCGCCCGTGCTGTAGACGATCGCCTGCGCGAGCTCGCTCATCTTGAGCCTGCCGCCCGGTGCCTCGGCCAGGCGCAGCAGAACGTCGTACTGGGACAGCGTGATGCCCGTCCCGTCCCGCATCTCCCGTTCGAGCACGGCCATCAGCCTGTTATAGGAGAGAACGAAATCCGTCCAGGCGCGCAGCCGGACGTCCTCGTCCCTGCCCTCCTGCCCAGTCATCGTCTTCGTCCTGTCATCGCCGTGGGCCGTCCCTCCCGCTCAGGGATTATATCTGTACCTACAATAGTTGTAGCCGCAGAGAAAGTGAAGCGTGAGAAGGCGGCGGTCATGGCATTCGAACTTGGCATCTATCACTTCGGCGAGCTGGCACCCGACCCGGTGACCGGGCGTCCCCCGACCCCTGGCGTGCGGATCCGCGAACTGATCGAGCAGGCGAAGGTCGCGGACCAGTCCGGCCTGGACATCTTCGCGGTCGGCGAGCACCACCGCGGCGACTTCGCGGTGTCGGCCCCGGCCGTCGTGCTGGCGGCCATGGCGGAGAACACCCGCGACATCAAGCTGTCCAGCGCGGTGACGGTGCTCAGCTCCGACGACCCGGTCCGCGTCTTCCAGCAGTTCGCCACGCTCGATCTCATCTCCGGCGGGCGCGCCGAGATCATCGCCGGGCGGGGGTCGTACATCGAGTCGTTCCCGCTTTTCGGCTATGACCTGAACGACTACTCCGAGCTTTTCGCCGACAAGCTCGACCTGCTGCAGAAGCTCCGCGCAGAGAACCCGGTGACCTGGCAGGGAACCACCCTGTGGGGCTCGATTATTGGATCCGTCCTGGACGGCCTGGCGGGTGCGGACCAACCCGGGCCGAGTGCACCGACCGGATGCTGATCTACGGCGAGAGCCATCTGCGGACGGTCTTGCGAACTTACGCCGGGCACAATAACGGGCACCCATCAGTCCCGGAAGCCGACCCCGACACTGATCGGCATGCCGATCGACCCGCGTAGGCCCAGCTCGCGGGGCACGAACACGTGCCGGGGGTGGCCGGCGAGCAGCGGGCAGGGTGACAGGGCCGACCATCCTAGCTCCTCGAGCTCGGCGGCGGCGTCCCGGATCTCGCCCGGGTCGCCATAGCGCAGCGGCAAGCCGCCGCCAGGGTCTTCGGGCAATGGGCCAGCGTGTGCAGAGCCACCTCACCCGGTCCGGCATCGATACCCGCACCGTCCGCGAGCTGGCCGTGTCCCTGATCGTCGGCGTGGAGGGGGCGTTCGTGGTCAGCCGGGCCACCCACAGCGTCCAGCCCGTCGAGGTCGTCCGCGCCAGCCTGAACGCCGCGGTCCGCGCTGCCCAGGAGCAGAGCCATGGACCGCCAGGGGACGGTGAGGCTCGCCGGGCTGCTCGCCCGGGAGGCCAGCGGCGGCGGCCGTGCCAGGCGCTACCCGCAGGGAACGGTTCCGTCCAGGAGGAACCCGAAGTACTGGTCTGCCCGTCTAGTACTCGTCGGGTGTGCCGGAGACGTGAAGAACGGTGGCGGGGCGTCGTCGTCGGTGCCATGGTCGGCCCTGGTTCTGCCAGTCCCGCTCAGCCATTAGCTGCCGCCATCCCTGCGCCTGCCGCCGCGCGCGTGCCGGCCTTCACCACGAGCTTCCTCCTGCTCCCCGGACTCAACCTGAAACGCACCCTGCGCGCACACCCGCCCCCGGTTCCGATGGGGGCGGCTGGACAGGTGAGTTGCGGGCCTGGCGGTGCTCAGTTGACGGTGACGTGGTGGTCCACGGTGCCGTCGAACAGGTATTCGCGGGTGTTGAAGGGCACGGTCACGGGCTGGGTGGCGCCGGTGACGTCGGTGGCGCGGGCGCGCAGCGTGTAGGCCCCCGGACCGGGCGGATGCCAGGGGATCTCCCATCGCTGCCAGGCGTGCGGGAGTCCCCGGTCACGGGGGCGGGCGCGCTGCCAGGTCTGCCCGTCGGTACTGACGTCTGTGTAGGCGATGCGCCCGTTGCCGGACCACGACCTGCCGGTGAGCAGGTATGGGCGGCCGGAGGCAAGCTGGGCGTCCCATTCCAGCTCGAACGAGCTCTTGACGACCTGCCGGGTGATCAGCGTGCCGTCGGCCGGGTAGGTGGGGCCGAACAGCCGGTAGGCCAGCGTGTTCCACCAGGAGAACAGCGGTGTCGCGGAGACCTCGATCTGCCCCACCCACTTGACGTTGGCGACCCCGATCCAGGTGGGGCAGATGAAGCGGAGTGGGAACCCGTTGTCCGGCGGCAGCGGTCGCCCGTTCATCTCATAGGCCAGGATCACGTCGTCGAGAGCCTTGGCCACCGGTACCGGCCGCCGGACGTGCCCGTAGTCCACGCCGCCGGTGACGTAGTCCGGGTCCAGGCCCTGCGGCATCACGTCAACCGCCTCGGGGGTCAGCCCGGCCCGGTCCAGGACGTCGGCCAGCCGGACCCCGCGCCATTCGGCGACCCCGATCCCGCCGAGCAGCCACGGGACGCTCGTCACCGCCTCGTCCTGCTGGAGCCAGAAGAATTCGCGGCCGTTGCCCGCGCACTCGATGAACGAGGTCACCGTCGCGGACGGCATGCGGAGCAGGTCGTCGTAGCTGAAGGTCACGGCGTTGTCGATGGTCGGGGAACCGTGCAGGCCGCTGCCGAACACTTTCAGCTGCCAGGTGCGGGCATCGATCAGCGGTGTGGAGGTGTGGTCGCGGATGTAGAAGTTCTCGGTCGGGACGAGGTAGCCCTTGTCCTTCATGACCTCCCAGCGCATCTCAGCGTTGGCGCCGATGGTGCTGGACTCGTACACATAGAACCAGTCCGGGGGAAGCGGCTTGATGATCGGTCCGGGGGCGGCGACCGGCGCGGTCCCCGGCGTCGCGGCCGGCGGGCGGGCGGCCGCCCGCGCAGGCCGGGCAGCGCCTGCTATCGTCCCCGCTCCGGCAAGACCGAGGCCGGCACCGCCGAACGCGCGTAGCAAAGCGCGCCGTGACATCCCGTCGGTGCGGGCCCGCCCGGCCCGCCACTGGCTGAACCGCACGCTGTCATAGGCGCCCTCGTTCCGCAGGTCAGCACCGTCGAAGTCGTCATGATCCACTGGCATCCACCATCCATGAACCTGATCGGCCACCCTGGCGAGCTCTGACCGCTTCATGCTCCAGCAGAATCCCTATAAATTCAATCGATAAAATCAGGAAGCTCGTCGATGTCGCTCCGTCACCGCGTGGCCGTCGCTCACCCGGGAGCTCGTTCTCGTTATCAGCGCCGAACGCGGAACGCTCGGTATGCGGCAAGGTCGCGGTAGGCACAAGGCCGATGTGGCTGGTCAGCGGGGCGATGTGGCTGGCGATCAGCGGGCGAGGTGGGTCAGCTGGGCGCGTCGCACGTCGGCGCTCTGCCCTTGGACCAGGACGAACAGTGCGGAGCGCGCATGCAACTGCGCGGTGTCGCCGTCGGACAGGCCGCGGCCGGCGCGCGCGACGACCAGCGCGCGGGTGAGCGTGGCGAGCGCCTCGCCGCTGGCGACCTTCGTGGCTAGTCGCTCCCCGAGCTGGTACGGGCCGCCCCCGGCGGCGGCCGCCTCGTCAGAGAGGGCATAGGCGGTCTTCCTGATCCGTGCCACGCGCGGGCGCCAGGTCGCGGCGACTGCCTGGACGAGCGGGTCAGGCGCCTCCTCCAGCTCCCGCAGGACCGTCTCGGCAAGCCCGAAGTGGTGGCTGCGCGCGTCGCTGGCGATCCCGATGTCGTTGAACCGCGTCTGCTCCAGCGTCTGCTGCGAGATCACATGCTCGTCGGGGACGAAGACGTCGTCGAGGATCACGCGCTCGGTCCGGCTGCCGGCGACGGCGGCCAGGTCAAGGTGGGCAGCCGCGCGGGTGCGCTCGCCCACCTCCACGAGGGCGGTCACGACCGTCTCGGTCGGCTTCTCGACCGCTGCGACCGACAGAGCCGAGCTGAGGCCCCAGCCACTGACCCAGGAGATGGTCCCGCTGAAGATCCACCCGCCGTCGGTGCGCGTGGCCTCGATGTACCGCGTGGGGAAGCTGCGCACGTCGCTGACGCCGGCACCAAGGAGGATCTTGCCGGCGAGAGCCTTGCGGGCGAGGTCGGGCAGGGTTTTCCTTGCCTTGGCGGACTCCGCCAGGCGCGCGGTCAGGGAGGCATGCTGGGCCCACACCAGCCACGTGTTGAAGCAGGCGCCCGCCATGATCTCCTGGACCCGGCGGTCGGCGTTGCGGTCCAGGCCGCCGTACCCGTCCGGCGCGAGGTGGTTGAGCAGGCCGAGCTCGCGCAGCTCCTGGATGCGCCCGGCGGTGACGCCCTCACGCTCGGTCTGCAAGGCCGTTGGGCGCAGCGTCCGTTCGGCGTAGTCCCTGACCTTGCGCACGAAGGGGTGATCGTCGCTGGGGCTGACCGCCTGCGCGGAAGTTGGAGCTGTCGTGTTCCCTGCTTCCATCCCATTTCGCTTTCGCTGGATAGCCATCGGAGTCCGGGTGCGCGGCATTGGGCAACGCTTGTAAAACCTATCAATACACACAGTTAATATTCTCGATAAAATCGACTGAAATAATAGACTTTAGGGAAGATAACAGTTTTACTGAGTGCCAGCTAGCCGCTGTCTCCGCAGCAGCTGGATGTCTCCCAGGCGCGAAGGACTGACCCCGCCAATGACCACCATTCGACTTCCTCAGCTATTGGCCGCCGCCCTGGCCGTGACCACGCTCACCTGGGGCCTTACCGCTTGCAGCGCCTCGTCGGCCGCCCCGGCCGCTGCCAGGGACACGGCCGTCTACGGCGGGACGCTCACCTTCTACGACCCGGTCGAGTACACCGCGTGGCAATCCACCAACTCGCTGTGGTCCAACTCCAACGTCACCCCGAGCGTGGCTGACCGGCTGATCTGGCAGGACCCGGCGACTGGCGCCTTCCACCCCTGGCTGGCGCAGTCCTGGTCGATCAGCCCCGACCACCTCAGCTACACCTTCCACCTCCGGCCCGGCATCACCTTCAGCAACGGCGACCCGCTCACCGCGCAGGTCATCAAGGACAACTTCGACCAGCACGCCTTCGGCAACGCGAAGCTGGGCATCGCGCCGGACTCCTTCTGGGAGGGCTATGTCAGTACCACCGTCATCAACAAGCTGACGTTCGTGGTGAAGATCGCCAAGCCAAACGCAGGGTTCCTGCAGATCCTGTCCAACTACCGGGCCTCCTCGATCCTGGACGAGCCGTACCTGAAGCTGAACCTCGGGGGGCAGAGCCTGCTGCAGAACTGGGTCGGCACCGGCCCGTTCGTGGTTGAGAAGGTCGTCGGTACCACCGAGGTGATCCTGAAGCGCCGCGACGACTACAACTGGGCGCCCGAGGGGTACCCGCACCAGGGCAAGGCGTACCTCCAGACGATCATCTTCAAGGTGGTCCCCGAGGAGAGCACCCGCGTCGGCGCGCTCGAGTCCGGCGCCGCGCAGATCGTGCGCAACGTCGCGCCCTACGACGAGGCGACGATCAAGGCGGAGGGCGGGACCGTCGTCGGTATCCCGGTCCAGGGGGAGACCAACTCCCTGAAGATCCAGCTCAACGCCAAGGCGCCCACGCAGGACCTCCAGGTCCGCCTCGCGCTCCAGGCCGCCACCAACCGCCAGGAGATCAACAAGGTGGCGCTCTCGCCGAGTTACCCGGTCCCGAGCAGCGCGCTGGTCGAGGGAACACCGGACCGCGGCAACGCGTCGTCCTACCTCGCCTACAACCTCCCCAGGGCCGAGGCGCTGCTCAACGCCGACGGCTGGAAGGCTGGCCCCGGCGGCATCCGGGTCAAGGACGGCAAGCAACTGCACTTTGACATCTGGGTCTCGCCGTACTACCAGGTCTCCCTGGCGGTGCTGCAGGTGCTTCAGTCGGAGTGGCTGAAGGCGGGGATCAGCCTGACGATCCACAGCGCCTCGCTGACCCAGTACGAGGCCCTGGAAGGGGGCCAGGCGACGCATCCCAGCCCCGACTGGTCCTTCGACCAGGGCCAGACCTCGACGGCGGACCCGAACGTGCTGCGCGTCTCGACCTCCTTCCACGGGTACAACGCCTACAACTTCGTCACACCGGACACCACGCTCGAATCGCTGCTGAACGCGCAGGCGACAGCGTTCACGCCAGCCGCGCGCAAGGCGGCGGTCCAGGCGATCGAGAACCGCCTCTTCTCCCAGGCCTACGAGATCCCGCTGTACGACGAGACCCAGGTCTTCGGGCTGGCCTCGAAAGTGCACGGGTTCTCCACCGAGTCGACGGCCCGTTCCTGGTTCTACAACACCTGGCTCAGCTAGCAGATGCGCAAGTACCTCGCACGGCGAGTGGTGCAGGCGGTCCTGGTCCTCTGGGCCGCCTACACCCTCTCGTTCCTCCTCCTCAGTGCCCTCCCGGGCAACGCGATCGAGAACCGGATCCACGCCCCGGACTCTGGGCTGACGCCCCAGGACGGCCAGGTCCTGCTGCACTACTACGGTCTCGACAAGCCGGTGTGGGAGCAGTACCTGCACGCGCTCGGCCGTGCGCTGCACGGCGAGCTCGGCCTGTCGCTGACCAGCGTCCAGCCCGTGACGTCGCTGATCGGCTACGCGCTGCCGAGCACGCTGCGGCTCACCGGCCTGGCCCTGGTGGCCGGGATCGTGCTGGCAGGTACCGTCGCGATCCTCATCAACTACGCCCCCGGGGCCTGGCTGCGGGGCCTCGCGGCCGGCATCCCGGCGCTCTTCGCCTCGGTGCCCACCTTCGTCGTGGGCATCCTGGTCCTGCAGTACCTGTCGTTCCGCGCCCACCTCATCCCGCCGGTGGACGACGGGAGCTTCCGTGCGCTGGTCGCGCCCGCGATCACGCTCGGGCTCGTGATCGCGGCACCGCTGGCGCAGGTCTTCAGCACCTCGATCCGGACCACGAGAAAGCAGCCGTTCGTGCACGTGCTGCACGCCAAGGGGGCAGGGGAGGGTTACATCTTCCGCAAAGACGTGTTCCGCAACTCGTCATTGCCGGTGCTCACACTGCTCGGCCTGGCCTTTGGCGAGCTCATCGCAGGATCGGTGGTCACCGAGGCGGTCTATGCCCGGGCGGGGGTAGGCAAGCTTGTCGTCGATGCGGTCACGAACCAGGATCTGCCGGTTGTGCAGGGAGTGGTGGTCCTCTCCGCTGTGGCGTACGTCGTGGTCAATCTCGTGGTGGACCTCGCCTATCCGTTCATCGACCCGCGCATCCTGGTCGGCCGCAATGGGGCGGCCAACAGCAAAGGCACCTGGCCGGCCGGACGTTGGCGGGGACCGCGCCGCCGTGGGCAAGCCCAGCCGCAGGGCCTGCCTCCAGAGGACGTGGTGGTGCCATGACGCAACTCATCGGCCCGGACCTCAGCCCCGAGGGGGCCGCTGCGGGAGCCCCTTCGACGGCCGGGAGCTTCCCAGCCGGGCTGGGAAAGCGCCTGCTGGCCGCGCTGCGCTGGCTGGCTGGCCACCTGACCCTGGTCATCGCCATCGCGATCGTGGCCCTCGTGCTGCTCTGGGCCTTCTTCCCCGGCCTCTTCACCAGCCAGAACCCGACAGCGGTGAATCCGGCGGAGCACTTCCTGCCTCCCTCGGCCGAGCACTGGTTCGGCACCGACGAGTTCGGCCGGGACCTCTACACGCGCGTCGTGTACGGCTCGCGTACCTCGCTCACCGGTGCCGCGGTCGCGGTCGCGGTCGCGGTGGTGGTCGGCTCGGCCCTCGGCTCGGTCGCGGGCTGGTTCGGCGGGTTCGCCGACAGCCTGATCGGCCGGGTGATCGACGTCGTGCTGTCGATCCCGGGCTTCCTGTTCGCGATCACCATCGTCGCGCTCCTCGGCTTCGGCATCTTTCAGTCCGCGCTGGCGGTCGGGCTCACGTCGTCGGCGACCTTCGCCCGGCTGATCCGGTCCGAGGTGCTCATGGCCAGCACGAGCAACTACGTCGAGGCGGCCACCACCAGCGGCGCGCGCACGTTCGCGATCCTGCGCCGCCACGTGATCCCCAACTCGATCGCCCCGACGTTCTCCCTCGTCACCGTCCAGTTCGGCATCGCGATCATCTGGATCGCCTCGCTCAGTTTCCTCGGTCTGGGCGCCCAGCCGCCGAAGCCGGAGTGGGGCCTGCTGGTCTCCGACGGCCGCGACTTCATCGCCTCCAGGAGCTGGCTGGCCATCTGGCCCGGGCTCACGGTGGTGGCGGTCGTGCTGTCGATCAACCACATCTCCCGCCACATCAGCAGAGGGAGGTCATCGTGACCGACGAGGGCCGATCAGGGACCGGGGCGGTGCTGTCCGTCCGCGACCTTACCGTCGGCTACCGCGTGCAGCACCAGCTCAGGGCAGTGGTGCACGACATCTCTTTCGAGGTGCAGGCCGGGCAGGTGCTCGCGCTCGTGGGCGAGTCCGGCTCCGGAAAGACCACCACGGGACACGCTATCCTCGGCCTCCTTCCGGCCAACGGCAAGGTAATCGGCGGCCGGATCCGGTTCCGCGACCAGGAGCTCACGGACCTGTCCCCGAAGGGATGGCGCGACCTGCGCGGCCGGGCCGTCAGCCTGATCCCCCAGGATCCCGCCGTGTCGCTGGACCCGGTCCGCCGGGTCGGCGGGCAGGTGGAAGACGTGCTGCGGCTGCACACGGGCCTCAATGCCGCAGGCCGCCGGCAGCGCGTCCTCGAGCTCTTCGGGCAGGTCGGCTTCACCGATGTCGAGCGCCGCTACCGGCAGTACCCGTACGAGCTGTCCGGCGGGATGCGCCAGCGGGTGCTGATCGCCGCGGCCATCGCCGCCAGCCCCGACCTGATCATCGCCGACGAGCCGACCTCGGGCCTCGATGCGACGGTGCAGAAGCAGGTGCTCGACCTGATCGACGATCTGCGCGCGCGCAGCGGCACCTCAGTCGTGCTCATCACCCATGACCTCGGCGTTGCCGCGGACCGCTCCGATCTCATCGGAGTGATGCAGGCCGGCCGCCTCGTCGAGGTCGGCCCCACGCGGGAGCTGATCGCCGCACCGAAGCATCCCTACACCCAGCGGCTGCTCGAAAGCGTTCCCTCCCGTCTCACGCTTACCCGGGAGCAGGCCGTGCAGGCGTCAGCCGAGCGCGACACCGTGATTGAGGTGCGGGGTCTGCGCAAGCTGTACGGCGATGTTGCCGCGGTCAACGGCGTGTCGTTCGAGGTCCGTCAGGGCGAGACCTTCTCGATCGTCGGCGAGTCGGGCAGCGGCAAGTCGACCACCGCGCGGATCCTCACCGGCCTCACCCAGGCGACCGCGGGCTCGGCGTCGCTGCTGGGCACCGACATCACGAACCTCGGCCGCCGGGCCTTCCGCCCGCTGCGCCGCGACGTGCAGATCGTGTACCAGAATCCGTACTCGTCATTCGACCCGCGGTTCGGCGTCTTCGACGTGGTCGAGGAGCCGTTGCGCTCTTTCGAGTCGTCGCAGCTTCCCTGGAAGCGGCGCGCGGCCAACGAGGAACGGGTCGTCGCCGCGCTCGAGTCGGCCGCGCTGCCGGCCGACTTCATCAAGCGGCACCCGCGCGAGCTCTCGGGCGGCCAGCGGCAGCGGGTCGCGATCGCGCGTGCGCTAGTGCTGGGGCCGAAGGTCGTCGTGCTGGACGAGCCGATCTCCGCGCTCGACGTCTCGGTCGCCGCCCAGATCCTCGCCCTGCTGCGGCAGCTTCAGCAGGAGCGCGGGCTGACATACGTATTCATCTCGCATGATCTCGCCGTGGTCCGGGCTATCTCCGACCGGGTCGCGGTGATGCAGCAGGGCAGCATCGTCGAGCAGGGCCCGATCGAGGACGTGTTCAACGCCCCGCGGCACGAATACACCGTGGGTCTCCTCAACGCCATCGCCGGGCGCAACCTCCTGGTGGGTACCTGATGGTGACCAGTCAGTCCGGCCACCCGGCCCAGCGCCCGGAACCGCCCGCGACCCTCGTCGCGGCACAGGCACGCATCCGGGCTGTCCTCGCCGAGCTTGCCGCTGGTGCGGCAGAGCGCGACCTGAGCGGCGAGCACCCCTACGCGTTGGTGCGGGCGCTGGCCGACGCTGGCTTCGGCCGGCTCCGGGTCCCGAAGGAGTACGGCGGCTTCGATGTCAGCCTGCCGGCCCTCTTCGAATTTCTCGCCGAGGCCGGCCACGCTGACTCGAACATCCCGCAGATCTGGCGCGGGCACTTCACCACCACCGAGATCCTCCGCGCTGAGGTCGACGACCAAGTGCGCTCGAATTGGCTGCGCGTGATCGGCGACGGTGCCGTCTTCGGCAATGCCCAGTCCGAGCCGTCGGCGATCGTCGCGGAGGCGGTGGCCGCCGGGGCGGACCCATCCGGCTTTGGCGTCACCACCACACGCGTCCAGGCGGACGCCGACGGCCGGCGCCTGGTGTCGGGCACGAAGTTCTACTCCACCGGCTCGCGGTTCGCCGACTACATCCGCGCTGCCGTCATCGACGAGGGGGGCGCCCGCGGCTTCGTGGTGGTTCCGGCCAGGCACCCAGGCGTCACGCACGTCGATGACTGGGACGGAATCGGCCAGCGGCAGACCGGCAGCGGCACCACGCTGTTCGACGGCGTGCCCGTCGAGGAGCTTGGTAATGTCGGGCGCTACCGGGAGTCGCTGCGCGGGCTCGACTCGTTCGTCCAGATCGTCCATCTCGCGAACCTGGCCGGCATCGCTCGCAGCATCGTGGCCGAGACCATCGAGGTCGTCCGTAGTCGCACCCGCACCAGCATTCACGCGCTCACGCGGACCGCCTCGCAGGACCCCGAGGTGCTGGGTGTCGTGGGCGTGCTCCACGCACGGCGCCTGACCGCGGACTCCCTCCTGCGGCATTCCGCGCAGCGGCTCGAGGCGGCGCACCGCAGCGGCGCCGAGGCCGATTACACCCTGGCCTACCAGGACACCTCGGCCGCGCAGGTCGCGGTGATCGAAGCCGTGCTCGACGCGGCGACGATCGCGTTTAACGCCGGCGGGTCATCGACCGCCCGCAACGGTGTGCATCTGGACCGGCACTGGCGCAACGCACGTACCTTGGCCTCGCACAACCCGCTGATCTACAAGCCCCGAGTCGTCGGCGACTACCTCGTCAACGGGACCGCCCCGGTCCCGGGCTACTACCGCGACCGGCTGTCGGCAGCCGACGAGACCGCGGTCAGGACTGAGCCCGAGAGGAACGCAGAGTGACCGGCCAGCTGCACATCAACGTCAATATCCTAAACGCGGGGGTCTTCGGCGGCTCCTGGCGGTTCCCCGGCACCGACGGCCTGGCCAGCTACACGATCGAGCATTACACCTCGATCGCGAAGAAGGCCGAGGAAGCAAAGCTCGACGCAGTCTTCCTCGCCAATGGTCCGGTGCTGGACCCGCAGATCAAGCACCGCGCGGTGGCAGGGTCAGCCAGATCCCCCAGCGCATCACCCGGTACGCCTGGGCGTGACCGCTGGTTTCCCGGCATGCTATTGTCCCCGGAAAACCTTTCGGTCCCGGGTTAGCCATCGGATCTAGAGATATACCTCCAATCTCTCCCCGGCTCAACGGGGAATATAAAAACTGCGCTTTGTGGCGCACATGTACCTCGCATGGACCCGGCAGGGAATCGTCGCTGCTCCCGGTGATCGCATTGGGAGCTTCGCCACCGCTCAGATCATTGGGGCACGAGCGCCGTAATGAGTGCCGTGCAGCGATTAGGTCAAGCAGATTGCCCGTTGTCTGGGGCTGCGGCTGCTGGTTCAGCCGGAGTGCTGATGTCCTTGGCCACACCGGCAACGGCACGGCGGCGGCGGGCGATGACGGCGAAAGCGGCCGGCACGACAGCGGCGAGCGCGAGGCTGCGCATCCAGGGCTGGTTGAGACGATGCCCGAGTACGTGGTCGATCGACAGTGTGCCAGGCCCGGTCAGGGCGAGCGCGGCTGCGCTCAGACCAAGAACGGCGGGGAACTCGAAACCGCCGTTGCTGGAAAAGAAGCCGTTGTCGATATGCATGGAGGAGGCGACGATCATGGTGCCGGCGATCGCCGCGCCCGCGCCCGGCGATCCGATGCCGGTGGCCAGCAGCGCTCCGCCGCCGGCCTCACCGAGCCCGGCGGCGATCGCGTTGACCTTGCCCGGCCGGAAGCCGATGTGCTCAAAGCCAGCGGCGGTCTTCTCCAGGCCAGCGCCGCCGAACCAGCCGAAGAGCTTCTGCGTACCATGCGCGACAAGGGTGCCGCCAATGCCCAGGCGAAGGGCGAGCAGTCCGAAATCACGCGGAGTCGTCATGAGGCACTCCTGGCGCTTGCACGGAGGTGGAGCTCGGTCACAGTCATCGACGCTCCCAATAGTTGAGCTTGCATCAGTTACCAACAGTATCGCAGTTACCCAACGTAACTGTCGTTGCCGATAGTCAGGCCTGTCATTGGCGTTTCCGGCGCCGCCCTGTGTCAATCTGTTTGGGCTGATCCGGAGCGGGCCCCGGGCTGGCCTGGCCGGCGGTATTGCATGCCGGTGTGGCCGGAAGGGATGCGAGGTCGCGGTCTTGCGTCGACAGGTCGCGCGGCCCGAAGCCCGACTGGGCTGACCGTGCCGTACTCGCCGCCTTGGCGTGGCTTCTATCTAGGCACCTCCGGTTCCACCGGATCGTGACCCCGGGCACGCTCGCCGGGCGGCAGGCCAGCATGAGACGGTGGTGTCAGGCGCCACCGGGCAGGGGGGCCTTCTCCCACTGACTGTCCCACTCGACACCGCTGCGCTTGAACAATTGAGTCACCGGGCAGCGCCGCTCGGTCTCGGCGACCAGCGTGGCGAACTGCTCGTCGGTCGCATCGGTCTCGACGGCGGCGCGCACGGACACCCGGTCG
>Ga0182014_10002368_pt1 | contig 23854 bp, 26 predicted proteins | sample 612S2DmetaG_FD_120489 | JGI IMG/M metagenome (GOLD analysis project Ga0182014, IMG submission 120489) | Permafrost microbial communities from Stordalen Mire, Sweden - 612S2D metaG | ecosystem: Environmental > Terrestrial > Soil > Wetlands > Permafrost | place: Sweden: Stordalen | collected...
CCAGGTTTCGCTGTCCGTGTAGGTGATAAACGCCGACACGTTCAGCTTGTTGCGGGCGGCCCACACCATCGGCAGGGCGCAGTCCGTGCCACCCATCGGGATGGCTTCGATGCGCTTGACGACGTCGGCCAAACGCATGCGAGGCGAGATACTCACACGGGTGATGCCCGGTTCGCCACCGCCATGCATGCCGCCATAACCACCGCGCGCCGGTGCCGAGAATGCGATGATCTCGCATTCCGGTTCGGTTGCGGCAGTAACCAGCGCCATAGCTGCGCTGCCTTCGCGGGCCGAAATGCACGATCCGGCGATCCGGCTCTGTGCCATCGAACCACTCACATCGAGCGCGAGCAGCACCGGCTTGCCGCACGGTTCAACGTTCTGGAACGTCCCGTAGAACGCTTCGTCCAGTGCGTCCACCACGGCCGATACCGGCGACCACTTGAGCGCACCCTTGTCGCCGTGGCCCTGGGCGTAGATTTTCTGCGCCACGAGGACCACTAGCGGGTGGATGCGCGCATGCTTGAGCGCCGTCTCATCGCGCAACTTGCGGACGATGAGACGCTTTGCCTCGCTGAAGGGAGCCAGCAGGCCGAGGCTCGTCATCTTGCCGAGGTTGCGGACCATCGCCGTCGTCGGCATGCGTTCGAGCAGCGCTTCCCATACAACAGCTTCATTGAGCCACTGCGTTGGGATTGCTTCGCGCGGCAGGTCAAACTCGGTGATGAGCTTCACGATCTCGGCAGCGCTCGAAGCGCGCTTAGCGCGCTCGAAGGCCCCAATGAGTTCCGGCAGCGCGCCGACTGCACCATACTTGGCAACGCGGTCTTCACCGCGAACCTTGCGCTTCACTTCGCGTTCGCCCAGCGAATCCGCACCAGCCAGCATCCAGCGGAATACCGCGTCGTGCTGTGCCGACGGAGCTTTCGGGTGAGCGAGGCGGAGCAGATCGCCGTGCGACCAGCCATCGCGCTGCTGATACTTTACCGCCTGGTGCGCGAGGTCATCAGCACCGCGGTCCACATACCAGTGGCCAACTGCGTTGCGCAGGCCGCGACCCCAACCACGCATGGCGTTCACGTATTGAGCGAAGTGGAACAGGTGCGTGCCGATACGGCAGACCTTGCTCAGGTTGGCGAACGCGTGAGCCTTCGCCGGCGCGTCTCCGTGAGTCGCGACGAGTGCAAGGGCGAAGATGGCTGGATCGTTCTTTGGCGCTCGACCGGCATCGCTGATTTCAACGATGTGGTTCACGGCACGAACGCCATCCGCGTTAATGCAGCGGACGATCGCGTCGTGATTCTGCTTCACGAGATCGCGCTCGCTGATGTAGTAGGTGCCGCCTTCGGCGCCGAGGATCAGGAAACGGTCGAGCCGCGTCCAGTCATCGACTTCCCACGAGTAGCCGCCACCAGAGTTGCGGACCTGGGTCGAACCCGGAATCGGCCGCGACTGCGGCGTGACACGACGGTTGAAAACCTTTGCGTAGTTGATAGCCATTTTGGCCTCCTTTTCTGTCTATGCGCCGCCAACTCCCGGCACGGATGTTTTTCTGTGAACTGCGGACAAGTTGGTGAACGTGGGGTGGTCAGTTTCAATGATAACCCATGTTCTTCAGCCCGCAGAAAATCCTGAATCTGATTAATCGCGGAAAAAAGTGATTCCGCTTTGTTCCGTCGTAGCGCCCTGTGCGAAGGCAGCAGTTCTTAAAAGCTGCGTCCTGAACCACACGGGCAGAGATCGTTGCGCCCCAGCTTCTCGGTAAGCTCCTTGAAACCGTGGACGACGCGCGAACCGCGTTTCACCTGCGTCTCGGACGGGAATCCCTTTCGACGCTTGCTCGTGATTTCATAGTTTGAATCTTCAGATTGGTGAATGTGGTTTGCCATATGACCTCCGGGTTTAGGGTTGCAGTTGATGTTGTCACCGCGCACGCGGCGACAAGAAACGGATGGGCAAGGGACGCCGTGGAATTACCCCGCAAACATGCGGGGGCTGCTCTACCATTGAGCTAGGCCGGCATATTGAGCCGGCCACTGGAGTCGAACCAATAACATGCTATAACCCACAACTTCGGCCCATCAAAGCGCGAGCGGGCAAGGAGCGAGAGTGGATGTTGACTGCTGCTCTATCCGATTGAGCTACTCGCGCCGAACGCGAGGGCGGATTTGAACTGCCAACCAACAGTTCCGATAACCCACAATCTACGGCCCGCTGAAAGATCGACGGATAAGAGACGAACTGGGAATTAACGTGCTCTACCACTGAGCTACTTCGGCGTGTTGTGCCGAAGGCTGGACTCGAACCAGCGACCACGCGCTTAGGAGGCGATAACCCAATCCTGCGACCCGTCGAAAATTCTGACGTGTGCCACCAAAGGCCATCGGGCAAGAGACCGCGTCGGATTCGCAGGAGTCGAACCTGCAACTCCGGCTTATAAGGCCGGCGCTTTGCCATTTCGCTAGATAACCGACGACATTCGGCCCGATGAAAGTGCTTGCGCACGGCCAATACGACGGACAAAGAGCGAGGTGGGAATTCATCGGTTGCCCGATGCTGCGGGATTTGCACCCGCTCGCGGTTTCCCGCTTACGATAACCCAAACTCAACGGCCCGTCGAAATTGTCGCGCGCGATGGGAATCGAACCCACATCTCCCGAATTTGAATCCGGGTGTTCTCTCGCGGTTGAACTACGGGACTAGCCGCGAAGCGATGCAACCCTTGCACACACTTTGCGGGTGCGGTTCTGCGCCGGGAGCACAGCGAACTGCGTCGCCGGCAAATATCGATGGGCAAGTAGTGCCGCAGGATGGGGATCTCCATTGCGGGATTCGAACCCGCCTCGGACTTTCGCCCGAGCGCTCTCTCATGGTGAGCGGCCTCCCCGTTGCGTGGAGGATAACCTGCAACTGTCGGCCCATCGAAATTGGGGTGACCAACCGGATTCGCACCGGCACAAACGCCTTCACGTGGCGTGATGCTGCTGTTACATCATGATCACCATCAAACTGGAGCCCCTGGTCGGACTCGCACCGACGAATACGGGTTTACGAAACCCGCCCTGTGGCTGCTGAGGCACAGGGGCAAATGGCGTCCACGGCAGGAATCGCACCTGGGGCCTCCACCTTCGCACGGTGGCGTTCTGATTTAACTGAGCTACGCGGACAAAATGGCATCCGTGATCGGACTCGCACCGATTAGGGTCTGCTTGAAGGGCAGGCTGCTCGAGCTGCTTTGCATTCACGGACAAAATCGTTCGCCGCTGAGGACGAGAACACGGAGTCGCTGCTCACTGGCAGACGTTAACTCCGCGAACTCAGTTCCTCCGTGGCGGTGCCCAAGCTGGGCCTGCGATGACGCGTCAGCGGCGAAGCTTTCGCGTCTTGTAAGTGAGGAGCGGTCGAAAGGTCGCGATGACGGACACGAACCCGGCATCCACGAGGTCCCGGATCACTGCCTCGATGTTCTTGTAGGCCGCTGGCGCCTCTTCGTAGAGCAGGTCGCGCTCTTCACAGACGACGCGGCCACCCAGGGGCGTCTGCACCAACTGACTTACGCCGAAGCGCTCGCGCATACGCAGACGAGCTTCGCTGCGGGCCCAATTGCGTCCAGCGCCGTGAGCCAGCGACCAGGCACGGCTTTCGCCATCGCCAATGGGCTTGACCAGGTAGCTGAAAGCGCCTCGCGAACCGGGGATTACCACCAGGTCATCCTCGCCAACAACCGCACCTTTGCGATGAATCCAAACAGTTTCACCGTCGCTGTCATGACGGCTGATGCTGTTGTGGCAACCGTCCCAGAGGCGCCCGGCTTCGGCACCAAGTATCGCGACGAAGCGACGCGCGATGAGTTCTCGATTGGCCTTGGCCCAACGGACTGCCATATCGTGACCATGGAAGTATTCGCCTGCGGCGAACGACTCCGCCTCCACTCCGTTCCCGAAGTGTTGATCCACATGATCGCGCAGGACGGCCTCGCCCAATCCGCGCGAGCCGCTGTGAACGAGCACCACAAGTTGCTGTTTGCCCAGGCCAAACTTCTTGAATTCGGCAGGTTCGAGGACCTCCTCGACGGCTTGCAGCTCGGCGAAGTGGTTTCCACCGCCTATCGTGCCGAGAGCAGTATCGAACTCCGTGGATTCGAGATCGCGTTCGGCGAGGAAGTCCTCGGCGAATTCGTCCCACGGATGCTCCAGGCCGAAACGCAGCGTGGCCCATCGGTCGAGCTTGGCATCGCGGCGCACCAAGTCTGTCGCAAACAGCCCCATGCCGCAGCCGATGTCGCCGCCAATGAGGTGCGGGTAGATCACTTCCCCGGTCACGAACGCAGCGCCCACAGGCGTGCCTTTGCCGGGGTGCAAATCCGGGAAGCCCACCGCCCGACGAACTCCCGGGAGTTTGGCAGTGGCGTAGAGTTGGCGCACCGCTTCGCCTTCGATCCAGCTTTGGGCCGAGGCGAAAAGGCGCACCCGAGTTTCGGTCAGAGTGGTCATGTTTTCCTTTCGTGCCCGCAAAGCGGGAGGGGTTTCGAGGTGGTTAAAGTGGTCCCCGAAGTTGGTATCGCACCAACGTCTCCTCCTCTTCAGGGAGGCGCTAATCTGCCTCAGCTACTCGGGGTGCTTGCGCACGGCCATTACTTGCGGACGGGCATTACCTACGCACGGCAATAATTGGTCGTCCCGCGCGGTAATGCTCCGCGTTCTCTCGCTTATCGGGCGAGGGCTCTGCTTTTGAGCTACAGGACGGGAAAGTGAATCGAGAGGCGCCCGTTGGGTGCCTCCCGATGGTTGATGGTTAATCGATGAACGCCACGTTGCGCATCGCTTCCGTTTCCGTTTCCGTGTTCAGCACGACCCGATGCCAGTCAAGCAGGGTGATCCTGGCGTGATCCGGATGACGGATTCGGCCCCGCGCGTAAACGCGAGGATTGCGCCGCAAGGCCTGCCAACCCCACTGTGCCGCAGTCGGTTTGCGCTGCAGCAAATGACGATAGTAGGCCTCGCCGACTCCGTTCGGATGTCTGGAGCACACGTAAACGAGTTCTCCAGCCACGCGGAAGAGCCGTTCCACGATGTGGGCCTTGCCCGCCCCGCGTCGCAGCGGTTCGTTATGGAGAACGAACTTCTCGTTTATCGGATCGCGTCCCCACGCCGAAGCCGGCACAAAGAACCACTCACCCTGCCGGCGAAAGGCCGCATTCTTGCGGCGGTTTCGCAGCCGGGTTGGAACTCTGAGCAGGTCCTGCCGAGCGCGAATTGCGCGGGGCTTCAATGCTTCCTTGGCTTGCACGACGCTGGAAGCTTTGCCGGGAACAGCGGCGACAAACCACTCACGTTCGTCGTGTCCACAGAGAAAGCGTGCCGCTTTTCCCTCGGGCGGACGGACGAACAAGAGCAGATGGCGGTCGCGTTTGTCGGTCTGGAGCACGTTGACGTCGAGCGACTGGCTCAACGGCCGGGGAACGCGGAGTTCGAAAAACTCACCGCGGCGATCCTGTTGGATATCCACGGCATAATCGTTCGACACACGTTGCGCGGGCACGACGCTAACTTTGAAGCGCGCGCCCATCATGGCAAATTTAGATTCAATGTGATTCGCATTCATACATTTTTCGGTTGTGGACCGGCGCGCGTTGGGCGGAACACCAGGGTTAGCCGCGGCGCCGGTCGGATTCGGATAACACGATTCGGTTTATAGCTCTTGCGAGAGAACAATTGGCTTTGGTAACGGAGAACGGGCTTCATGGAATTTTCCTTTCGTTTCAATTCTTGCTTTGAGGTCTTGCTTGTTTGGAGGCGCAGGCTGGGGGGCACAAAGGATTTCTGTTCTGCGCCTCTCGCTGCTTACGGGGGGCTTTGTTGCCCTGCCGTGCGCGATGACCATGGGCCACTATAAAAAGCACCACGTGAAACACGGCTTGAGTGAATGCAAAGGCGTCGTCGGCCATAGGTCCTCCAAGGATTGATTGTTGGCGGAAGGCGTCGGTAATGCTCCGACCTCGGCAATGCCGATCCTGTTTTCGAGACAGGTGCAGCCAGCTTATATCTGCCTGCCTTCCAGAAATGGTCAGGGTGGCAGGAGTTGCACCTGCGACCTCCTCGTTCCGAACGAGGCCGTCTGCTGCTGACATTACACCCTGAGATTGGCTGCCAGGGTTGGACTCGCACCAACACCGTGCGGTTTAACAAACCGTCGTGCTACTTTGACACCACCTGGCAATGGCGCTGCCGGCAGGATTCCCACCTGCATCGTTCCGCTTAGAAGGCGGGTGCCTCATGTGTTCGGCCACGGCAGCATTTCGAAAATGGTCAGCGCGGCAGGACTTGCACCTGCGATCCCTCAGTCCCAGGCCGAGTGCGTTGGCTACTACGCTACGCGCTGATTGGCGGACCCGAAGGGAGTTGCACCCTCAATCCTCCCGCAGACAACGGGGCGCTCTGCTGGTTGAGCTACGAGTCCGAAATGGTGGGAAGTGCTGGTAACGCTCCAGCTCGTCACTTCAGGCTTCGTTTAACGACACCCGATTTACAGTCGGGCAGCCGGACCACTTCCCTTGGTAGCGGGGGTGGGAGTTGCGCCCACGGAGGCTGAGGTTATGGGCCTCGCCTGAATCTCATTCTCCCCGCAGTGAAATGGTGGAGTCGGTGGGTAGCGCGCCCACATCAACCTGCTTGCAGGGCAGGTGCATTACTTGTCTGCCACGACCCCATGAAAGATTGGCAAGTCGCCCTGGTGCCGCCCCAGGCAAGCTGAGTTTTGGAGACTCTACTGCACAAGCTGGTGCGCGACTTGTTTTGCTTTGAATGTCCGGAACGCGCATGAAGTGAGAAGCGAAGGCGCATTCCGACGGAAATTGGTGCGGCTGCCGGGAATCGCACCCGGACATGCTCCCTGGCGAGGAGCCATTCGCCTGTTAAATCACAACCGCGGAAATTGAAGGGCCGGGAGCGTTCATGCTCCCGGCCCATGCCATTTCAACAAAGAACAAACACCTCTTGCTATCTTGCGATACCAACCCACGGTTTCACGGTGGTTCTTTCGGTGTTTTGGGGCACACCTCCTGCGAAGCCCTTAAATTGTAAAAGCGTCTCAAATCGTCTCGGCGCGCGTTTTCGCTCGCGATGGGCAGACCCCACCGGTGGAAGACCTCGGCCTTCCTGCGCCTGAATTCGTTTTGTGCTGTCGGACATCATCAAGACGTCGTTTCTTTATCGTTCACAGTTACGTGCCTTTCGTTGCTGCCATTTCACCGTCAGTTTCAGAAAACAAAAAACCCTGCTTACGTTTCGGTAAGCAGGGTGAGAGAAATCTTTCTTCGTTCTTCAGAACCTGCCTACACCGAGCCTATCCAAATTACCTTCGGGACGTTGCCCAATAGGCGCCGAGGATAGTCCCAGGCGAAACGCACAACCCGGGTTATACCGGCTATGACGTGTCGCTTTCGCGACCGACATCGTCGGCCAACTCGTGGCTGATATGTTCATGCAAGTTCTCATTGAACGTGCGGCAACCGTATCACAACACGCCTAATCTTGTCCACTTATATCTTTAGGGGTGCGTATATCTTAAATTCAAATATCTGGATTGGTTGATGCGACAACTGTCCAGAGGGCGATGCTAATTCTTCTGCGAAAACCCGAGCAGCCGCCTTGTTGCTGGAGTATTATTTGCTGCTGCGATCGGTTTTGCGCGCCAAGCCCCGCCTGCGAGCCTGCCTGACCCGGTGCAGACATTGCAGCATTTTTTCCTGACTCATCCACGAACGCCAGCCAACTCCGCAAGCCTCAGCGCTACCCAGGCAAGCCGAATCCCGTGCTCTGGGCCACGGGCTACTTTGAGCGGGACTTGGATTTCTTACTGGCGACGATGGAGAAAAGCGCATCGATGGCCGCGCTGCCCCGGCCCGAGCCTCACCCTGACGAACTACCTGGAGGCGGCGAGTCGGATGACCTCACCTTCGTCGTCGAACACTGACCGGCAGCACTTCGGTTTAGCTCTTCTTCCAGCTTGTGTTACCCACGGGCGTGTGGAAATCTGAACTTCATGACGCACTATAAATATTTCCTGCCCGACCTTGGCGAGACGTCATTAAATGCAGTTCCTCTGGGTGCCAGCCACATCCTGGCTCGAGGGGCAGCTGCTTTTGCGGCGGAGCATGCCCACACGCGACGGAGACCGCCTATTCCTGCTGACCGATTCCCGCTACAGGTCACGCTTCTTGCGGACGATGGCGAAGTCGGCCCTTTCACCGTCGACATCCATCACCCACCGGTTTTTCGAGTGCGAGATGCGGTCACTCCTTGAATGTTCCCAAGACCGTGCCTGGGAGTTGGGCTTACCGTTGTCGTCTTGGCGCCAGGCGCTCCAGGAAGCCTCTTGCCCTGAAGTGCTTTCACCTTTCATTTGCCTCCACCTGTAACAGTCGCGGCTGCCTTCGGCACATGGCCGCTCACCCTTGCAAAAGCTGGCCGATAGTGCCCGATGACTTTGAATCGAAACAGAACGTCCTCCTCTTTAGCGCCGGCGCCGATATTGTGGATCACTAGAGGCGTGGCTTCAGAAGTTTGACGGTCCGACACCAAGCCAACATGCGTGACTCCGCCGCCCAGATCCCAAGCCACAACGTCCCCGGGTTTGAAATCGGCCGCCTTGGTGCTGGAATTAACCGCCCAACCTCGGCGCTGGAAATATGTCATCAAGTTCGGCACCCGACGGTGGTCGATGTTCGAATCGGGATGCTTCAGGCCCCATTTGTGGGGGTAATCAGCAAATGCTCTTGCCATGTCCTCATGGACCTCTTTTTGGAGGTCGATTCCCAGTTTTCGAAAGGCCCTTACCACAACATCACTGCATACGCCCGACTCCAGGGAAACATCACCGCCGGGGTAAACGATCTTCCTGTAAGCCGGGTCATAACTCGTTGTTACCCCGATCTGCTCCTGCGCCTTAGTAACCAACGTCGAAGCACTGAGCGACGCGCCAGAGCAAAGGCCCAGGCCCAACGTGAACAATGCCAAGATGCCGGACAGAAAGGTCTTAAACTGGATCGAATGAAGCTCTCGAAACGCGCTGCTCTGGTTCATATCTGTCGTCAATCCCTCAAGTGTCGGTGGTGACCTGATAAAAATCTTCAGAGGCATAACCAATCAGCCAATTGGATGCGCGATGCCGCTCTTGTGTAATGCTCGCAAGCGTGCGCCAAACGCGCTCCTCGGCTCGTGAGATGGGAACACCTCCAACGCAAAGATCTCGCTCGTAGAGAAGAAGCCCATGCCGCAAGACCGGCTCACCCCATGCTTTCCGAGCAAGCGATTCGAAATCGTAGCTGCGTTTGTTCAATGAAAAATCCCGGACCCGCCAATGGAGGTTGTAAATGAATTCATTGTATTCGTGGAGATCGTCGGACGAACGAAGCTCCGGTTCTTTGAGCACGGTAGAAACTGTGGGCTGCAAAAAGCCCAAGCTGTTCGCGGCACCAGATGGATCACACTGCTCTGCAAATCCGGGCAACTCGAATTTCCCGAGCGACCACGCAAGCACAACGACGGCCTCGCTCAGCCAACTGGCGTTAATTCTGTCACGGTCGCTCAACTTCCCAAATGTAGATTCAAGGACCCGACGCTCCCAGGCACTCAGCTCTTCATCGAGCCCAAGGGCGCGTAACCAATCGTAAGCACGCTTCGCCAGGTCAGATGCACCCCGCGCGTTCGCCGGGTCGGCTTCTACAACGCCACGGCAAGCGACTACCGAGAGCACTATCGCCCGTCGGGCCACTTTGTCGGCCGAGGGTGGAGGTGGTTCATTGAATTCTTTGTCTTCCATAGACTCCAGTGAAGCCCTCAGCCTCCTGGCTTTCGCGGGCCTCCGAGCTGCCGGTGTAAGGCAAAAGCCGCAGCCAAATGCATAAACATATCAAGCATTGTGATCGGGTAGCCTTTCATGCGCACACAGGCGTAAGAGGACGGTTTTCTCCGGTAGCGGGACCCTCGGTTGTCGATTATAGGCAACGACCAGCCAATCTCTTTTAGCGGGCGTTTCCAGGCGGCAAATGACTTCGCCCCAAGTGAACTCCCTCTGGCCGGCGAGATCTGAATTGACCACCCCTTCGTGAAAGGCCCTTCGCTCGGCATCCTCAGGGGTGCCTGCTTCATAAAAGCGGTGCTGGTGCGACAAGAGCACAACGTGAATGCAATCGTCATCTGCAGAGAGCGCTTCCACCTCGAAGGTTCCATGCTCCGACGGATGAGAGCCCAGAACATGGCGTTTCCAATCTCCGAGTGAGAGCTTTTGGGTTTGGACTTTCGCGGACTTTTCCCGCCCCGTAGACGATGAATCCAACGGGCAGTGAGGGACAATGCGAAGACCGTCACCAAAATCAATTTCTCCTGTCACGCAGTTTATCATGGCCGATCATCATGCTCCAGTCGTTTGCCCATGCTGACGACATCGTCCACCGAGTAACCGAGCCGACGATAAAACTCAATCACAGGCTGGTTGGAAGTGCGGAACTGGAGATTGATCTTGGGGCAGCCTGCCTTCCGAAGCAATCGCTCCGCCTCAGCCACAATCTGCCGCGCCAGCCCGCGACGCTGGAATTCGGGAACAACCGCCAGGTAATTGAGCCAGCCGCGGTGTCCCTCATAACCAGCCATGACCGTGGCCACCACCTGCCCATCGACCAATCCCACCAGGAACCACTCCGGGTTGACCTTCAGTTTGCGGCAGATGCCCCGGTGCGGATCGTTCCAGGGGCGAACCAAATCGCACTGCTGCCAGAGGGCGACGACGGACGACTCGTCTTCTGGGCGGAAGCATCGGGTTTCCATCGGCGTGCTGGGTTGTTTCATGTCGGTCGCAGGCTGCTCTGCTCTTTGATACTCATGCGCATCAAACGCGTCAGGTGCAGGCAGTATAGGAGGGGAAGTGCGCCAAAAATCCCAAAAGAGCAATCGATGAGCCGCCAATAAAAAGGAATCCCGCGCAGGGTCCCGCAGATGAGAGCCAACGGAAGCACCAGGCCGCAGCCGAGGAGGCCGGCGTAGAGACCCCAGTCGTTTTTCAGCGGATTTATTAACGGGCCGATGAAATACACGGCGATGGCAATGTGGGCAAACGCCAGCCAATCGGTGCCATAAGCCACCCACGGGTAGGAGGCATATGTTTCGTGCAGCCCTCCGTTGACAGAGGCCAGCCAAAACGCAAGCCCGCTGTAGTGCTCCGGCGGGAGCGACGGGTTGATACCGAACCAGGTGGTCAGCAACCGCATCTCCCACGCGAGGGGAAATGCGGTAATTCCGCTCAAGATGAGGCCGAGCATGAAGGCGCTCAAGACCAGCCCGTATTTTGTGAGATGAGCCATACGTTTACAGGAGTCCCCTCATCGATGAATGTTCGTTCGCTTCCATTCCATGACCGCATCAAATTTGGGGGCTGAGTTCTCATCAGCGCCTTCAAGCAAGCCCCAGGAGCCCCATTTACTGCTCGCAGCGACGGAAGAGAAAATGCACATGAGGTCGCCTCCCAGGTCCCGCCAGGCATTCAGGTATTTCGTATAGATGGCGCCCATCCGCGGATGCCGGTTGGCTGAGATCAGAAGCTTCGTTAGAGCCTCGTTGTTTTCGCCTCCACCGACGCCGACCAGGTGTTGGCCCGCTTCGTAGCAGATGAGCTTCAGCCCATACTTGTAGGCCACCGACTTCTGCGTCTTCATCCACCCGATGCACTCAGGAAGGGCGTCGGTTTCCACCCGATCCAGCACTTGGCCCACGGTCCGTTTCGCCACCTCGTCCGAGCTTAGGTTCTTGTTGTCCGGACTCGGCATGAACGAGATGTAGGGTGCGATGGCCAGCGCGTCGCAGTGCTTGGCCGTGTCCACCTGGGCCAACAGCATGTTGTCGGTCCAGTAAGCACCGCTGGCGGCTTGCCAGGCAATCACACGCACCAGGCGGGAGTGGCCGCCGAAGACCTGCTCCCAAATGCCGAAGATCTCAACCGAGCGGCGGCCGTAGAACATCGCCGCTCCTTCCCACGGCCTTTCCTTCGGGCCAAGGCCGATCTTCTTTGCCTGCTCCTCCGCATACCGGTGCTGCTCGAAGATCCCGTTCCAGACCTCATTGGAGTATTCGATATACACCTCGAGAGGCGGGTCCAACTTCTCCTTTAACAGCATGGCAAATTGCCGAACATAATCGCCCGAAGCGAGGTGCGGCATGCAAAACCAGGGACTTGCTTTTAGCCGATTGCAGAGGTCCACCATGACCTCGACCGGGACACCTTTGGTCGCCCAGGTTGCATCCTCACGCCTTGGTCGGTCCGCCCAATCCTTTTGTTTGGAGCCGTTTGTGTCCATCCAGTCCATAAACCGGATGGTGTTAAACCCGCGCCAGCGGTTCAGGAACGTAGGAGAGAACGGCTCTGCCAGGTAAGACCTTTCGAATCCGGGCATGAGCACGCGGATGCTCCGCACCGGGTTCGCGGGGTTGGTCTTGCGGATGGACAGGAACGCGCCCTCTTTGCTCCCGTCGATGTGAACCACGATTCGTCCGGGCGACCTTGATATTATCTTGTCGTTTGCGCTGAACCTGATCTCACCCTCGCCATCGTAGAGGCAGACGTAATCCCCGACCGGCGCGTGGCCTCCAGTCAGAATGGGGGTCTCGGCAAAGCAACCCGGGTCGAGCCTTTTCACCCACCCGTGCTCATCGAGTTCGAGAATGGGCCCCTTGCCCCAGGGCTGCCCCTCCTGTTGGGTGATCCACGCCCGTGAGAGACGGAACACATCGACAAATGGCTGCTCAGTATTCCAGTCAACGATGCCGCTCAAGTTGATCCCCAACCGGCTCTGGGAGGAAGCATTGGGAGCGGCTAAGAGGCTTAGTGGCAGCCAGCCCACCAGGAGCAGGGAAAGGAATCTCGAAATCATCACACCAGCATTATGTCGAAACGGAAAGGTCGTTCTCCACAAGAAACGAGCTGTGCCTTTGTGTGGTATCAGTTCGAAAGTTTGTATTGATATGAACAGACCGACCGCCGTTAATTCCGGCTGTGACCGCGTTAGTTTCGTCAAGCTTTGCAAAGGCGTCGCGTAGAACGCAAGCGTTTGCGTGGATGATCCGGCTCTGTTCAGGAGCCGGCGTGCTTTTGATCGCCGCAGGTCTATGGCGGTGGGGTGCGGTTGAAGTGCGGGGCCACCTCGACCAGGTTTTATTGCTCACCTTGCTGGGCTTTGGTTGGCTCCTCGTCTCCTCGCATTTCTTCCCATGGCTGGGCCTCTCTATTGCTGACGACGTCATCGAACGCCGAAATCCTGCCGCCCTGGTCGCGAGCGGCGGAGCTACGCTCGCCGTATCTCTCATCTACGTCGGGGGCAGCCTCGGGGAAGGACCGTCCTATTGGAATAACATTTTTTCGGCGGGACTAGGGACTTTCGGTTTCTTCCTGCTCTGGTTTTTGCTCGAACTGTTCGGGCGTGTTTCGGCGTCTATTGCGGAAGAACGCGATTTGGCCTCGGGTGTCAGGTTGTGCGGTTTCTTGTTGGCCGCAAGCTTGATGCTTGGGCGCGCTGTAGCCGGCGATTGGCACTCGGAGTCGGCGACCGTGCACGATTTCTTGCAAGACGGTTGGCCTGCTGTAGCGGTGTGTTTGTTTGCGCTCGGCATCGAGAGGCTCGCACGGCCGAGTCAGAAGTGCCCTTTGCGGCCGTGGCTTAGTCATGGCTTGGTGCCAGCGGCGTTGTATGTCGTGATCGCAATTGCGTGGATTTATCACCTCGGTCGATGGGAGGGGATGCCCTTATGACGGCCGGCCTGGCGGTTCCTCAAAACACAGAGCAAGCGCGGTTGTTCACCCGAGCCCCTGGCATTCGCGCCGGGGGAGCGCTTGATCCAAAAACCGCCCTGGATATTCGGCGGCGGGCAGCCCTTGAGGGATGCAAGTGGGATTCACAGGTCGGCGATGTAACCACCCTGGCGCCGTTTCCATTGGTGATGAAACGCAGCATGTGGGAGCAATTGAGCGCATGGGCAGAACAACTGGCGGCAGAAGCGGCAGAAGCCGAGCGCGAAATTTCCGGGCGGCCCGACCTGCTCCGCGTATTGGGTTTGCCGCGGAACCTGCAAGAGGTCCTGGCTGATGAATCTCCCCTGAGCCCGTCGGCAGGACGAATCATTCGATTTGATTTCCACCTTACGACCGAAGGTTGGCGCATTTCCGAGGCGAACAGTGACGTGCCGGGTGGGTTTAGCGAGGCCTCGCACTTCACCACGATGATGGCCGAGCATTTTCCCGACCTGCAACCGGCAGGCAATCCGGGCCACCGATGGTGCGATGCACTGATCGGGCTTATTGGCAGTGGCGGGGTCGTCGCACTGCTCTCAGCTCCCGGTTACATGGAAGATCATCAGGTCGTTTCGTTCCTCGCAACGGAACTGCGCCGGCGCGGTTGTCAGGCGCACCTGGCCAAACCGGAACAGATCCTGTGGCGGGAGGGCCACGCATATTTGGACACATTGTGGCATCGCGGTCCGCTTGACGCCCTTATTCGATTCTACCAAGCAGAATGGATTTCCCGCTGGCCCGAATCCGTTGGTTGGAGGCTGCTTTTTCGTGGCGGGAAAACCCCGGTTGCGAACCCCGCCTTGGCCACCATCAGCGAAAGCAAACGTTTTCCGCTGGTCTGGGACAGGCTTTCAGCTGACCTTCCCGCTTGGCTGGCGTTGCTTCCAGAAACCCGTGATCCGAGGCACGCAAACTGGTCCCGGGACGACGGTTGGCTGGTGAAAACCGCGATGTGCAACACCGGTGACACGGTCAGCATCCGGGATTTGATGAACGCAAAACAGTGGCTGCAGACCCGGTTGAGTGTTTCGCTGAGGCCAGGCCAGTGGGCTGCCCAACGCCGGTTCGAATCTGTGCCGGTGCCAACACCTGCAGGGCCGCGCCATGTCTGCGTCGGCGTCTATACGGTAAATGGCCGCACCGGCGGGGCCTACGCCCGCCTCGCTGAAAAACCCTTAATTGACTTCGCAGCGGTGGACGTTGCCCTGCTCCTGGAACAAGATGACTAACGAAGAGATTTTTGCCGCATGGTCACCCGACGACTCGGTCTGGGCTACTTGGGTGAAACCAGTTTTGTTTGCTCACATGGGAGCGGCCTCCCCCGTTCCTGTGAACACCGCGACCCCACGAGAGGTGGGCTGGGCGCCAGCGATCGAAGAACGAACCGCCATGGTGCTGGATTTGCCAAAGGACGAAGGCGTTTGGCTCAGTGTCGAACTGGCCGGTCTCGGATATTTTCCTGTGCCCCTTTACAATGCGTTGCCGCTGCCGTTCGGTGTGCCCGTATTCGATCCTGCGTCACAACGCCCGGTGGCAGCGGTGGATGTGCTCCCGATTCTCAGCGCGCTACGCCTCGGTGCGCAACGGTTGGCGACGTTGAAAATCCCGCCCCACGGACCTCCTGTCTTTCTCCTGGATGCAAATCGGCAAGGAGTTGGCGTGCGCATGCTGCCTGACGAATTCGACAATCGGTCCGTCTGCTTTACCACTGATTTCCCCTCCGCGAATCACCTGATAGCCCATGGAATCAAGGGCGTATTGCTCGTGCAGCGGGAGCGACTCGAACCACAGACCGATCTTGCTCACGTGCTTCGCCGCTGGCAGGACGCCGGCCTGCCGCTCCAACGCATGCGCATCGAACAACCGACCGAACGGAAGCGATTCGAAGTGAAACGTCCCTCTTGGTATGGAGTAATGTTCGCGCGCGCCCTAGCGGCGTTTGGACTGAGGCGGGCTCCTGGAGGTGGATTCGGCGCCTGGATACCTGAATCATCCGCCGGCGGCTAATTGACGATGTTATATTCGACCCATGATCTCGAAGACCCACAAGGGAGTTCCCCTTCTACAAATCGATAATCTACACACGCCTGAATGTGGGGTGCCTCCCGCCATCAATGCCGCAGGGAAGTTTGTCAGCTATTTTGAAAACCGATTTGGCGAACAGTGGGTGCTGGTTGGTGACAATGCTTCTGGAAAGGCCGTGGTTTACGCCGGCGACTGCCACTGGGGGAAGCCCATGGAGGTTTCGGTTGACCAGCCTTATCCCCGCGCGACCCTGCAGGAACCCGAGAAGATGTGGCTTATTGCCTGCCTCGCAGCGATGGGAAACAAGCGGTTTGATGATGTCTTAAGCCGTTATGAATCCAAGCAGAGCGGGCGTGACAATTGAGCGGCGTAACAGGCCGCCTGCCTTGGTTGAGGACGAGGAAGCTGATAGCGTTGTCAGCGCGACTAAATCGTTCTGTCGGTTTTGATAAGAAAGACCATGGAATGGGTCTAATGTGCGGTGTTGTGCGCCGGTCTCGTGGCCCTGGCGTGGCCGGGCATTTCGCAGGGTTAACTCGGTTCATTATGAGAATCGGTCGATTGGTTGCTGTCCTGGCGCTGCTGATGCCACGTATCGTGGCGGCTGCGGAACCATTCCCTGCCAAGGATTTGATCGACGCCTCAAAGCGATATCACCTTCCGATGCCGCCAGTTGGCGCCCGACTTGTCCTGGCTCATACTGAAAGCTGGTCCGTGCTCGGCAACGAATCAACGAGCCGAGATCCCGCCATCTACTCCCCCGCTTTCCTCCTCGAGGAGAAGGCGGACGGCAACATCCTCATTCTGCGCGGGACTCAACAAGAGTGGATCGAGCATCAACATGACAACGAACCGCGCTGGCGGCCATTCTCCGACAAGGTAATGAAGCCGGTGCTGGGCGGGTATATCAGCGAATTCAACCGAGTCTCGGCTTTCGTTTGCGCCGTGCAACTTGCGGCTCGGGGTGAAACAGCCACGGCCGAGCGGCTCTGGCGCAAGATTGAGACCTCCGAGTGGCTAAGTGACGCAGACCCTCACGAAAACGTTCGTGCAGAACTGAAGAACCCTCGGTTGCTGCTCGCCAAAGCGATCTCCTGGAACCTGAAGAACAGAGTTTTAGATACCCCCAATGACTGGCCGGAGATTTACAATCGCCTGAAGGACCTGCTAGACGGTTTTCCGTCGCTGAAGGCAGAGCCGAGGTGTATGGGCGTCTTGGAAGGCCTTGCCGCTGCCCTTGAGGCCAGGCCGGCTCCAACAAACTCGACGGAAGCCCTCCTAGTTGATTGGTCGCGCATACCGCGTGACAGGAAAGATCCGAGCCGCGTCCAGGACAGCAGTTCTGGTAACCGACCGAGGGCCCAAATCGTCCTCCGCGGTGCCGAGGCTGTTCCAGACCTTATTCAGCTATTAAACGATCGACGGATCACCACCCACGAATTCCCAGCGTTCATGAACGCTCCCTCACGTGTTCGTTTGTTGGGCGAGCTTGCGCAAGAGTTGTTGGAGGACATTACGGGCGTCAAAGGCAAGTCGCCCTGGGAACACGCGGATCCCTCTGAGTTCCGAGCTTGGCTTGAGAAGAGCCGACAGACCGGCGAGGAACAGATGCTGGTTCATTCAGTGTTCACACGTGCGGAAGGCAAGATTACCGAGGTAAACGAAGCTCCCGCGATGATACTCGCGCAGAAGTTCCCGAAATCGTTGCCTTCTTTATGTGAAGAGTTTTCGAGGGACGCCAAGCCGGAAGCACAACCATTTGCTTTGGCTGAAGCGCTCGCCGGTTCTGGGTTGCCTAAAGCGACAAAGGTGGAGGCCTTGGCCGGATTTGCCCGCCGTGGTTCTTTGGAGCACAAACGTGCCGTGCTCCAGTGCTTGGCGCCTCTTGATCCCCAAGAGTGTTCTGAAATATTGCTACCGATTATTGAAAATCTGCCCACCGACTCGACTGGTGCGTATTGGACCTGCCCGGAAGCCGCTCTAACGCATTGTGTAATGCTCCTGGAAAATGATGGGATTTGGCGGGCGTATCTGGTCGCGGCCAAGCGAAGCTCCGTGGGCCTGCGCATGGAGATGATGAATCCGATGGATTACACCTATATCGGTCAGACTAACCGAACGCGGCGCTTGGCTTTTCTGGCTGCCTTTCTGAGCGACCAAACGAAGCGCGAAATTCCGAAAGACGAGGAGCATTCCAAATATTCAGGCCCCTGCGCGGCATTTACTATTAAACGGATCGCCGTTAGGGACTTTGTTGCCGAGGAAATTGGTTGCATTTTGAACTTGCCGGGCCGCCCAGATGAATTCTGGACGCCGGCGCAGTGGACTGCTTTCCGGGACACGGTGGAGCGTCGACTGGCGGACGAAAAGTTGCCAACACTGTGAAGCCCCAAATACCCACGGAGCAGAAAATGAATCGAAACCTGAACAAGCCAGAACTGAACAACAGGGCCCGGACTGGTGTCGTGCTTCGGGCTTCTCGGCTAAGGCATTTCTTGTTTAGCCGAGCCACCGTGGGCATTGCTGCGGTGGTCATTTGCGGGACAATCACCGCTGAAGCCCTTGATCGAGTTGAGGCGAGGCCCAACGGCACGTCCATGAGCGGGCGCATGTCGGGCGCAACGGAGTTCCAGTTCGGGGTGCAAGTGAGTGGCAGTTTGGATCAAAAAATCGAGCAACTAGAGAGGGAACTTCGTCTCCTCCGATTTTCACGGGAAACTTTTCCATCGCTACAGGAGAAAATCAGCTTTGCGGGAACCAACCGGCTGATGTCCGAGTGTCTTGCAGACCTGTCTGCCAAACTCGGAAAGCCCATTCCGATGGAGCTCGGGACCAACGACTTCAAGGCGAAGGAGTTCGTGTTCCAAGGGATCCCGCTGATGGATGCTCTGAAATATTTGGTCGCGTTCAACGACGCGATTTTGGATGTGAGCGGAGGAAAGCTCGTCTGCAAACCCGTCAGGCAGGCCCTGTCTCTGAACGAACCTGAATATGAGGTGCTCCACCTCATGACGCTGGGGCGATTTCAGGAAGCGGAGCAACACCTCACGGAGGGCCCCCTGAAAATTCAAAAGGTGAAGGATCAGGACGGCCACACGTTACTTCACCTGGCCGCAGGAAAAAACCAAACCGCTATTGCCGAGCGGTTGATTGCCCTGGGAGCCAACTTGAACGTGCGAGACAATGTGGGCTACACGCCACTGCATGCGGCAGTGCGAGACGGTAAACAGCGGTGCGCGGAGTTCCTGCTACAGCATGGCGCTGATCCGAAAATTCCAGACAACAACAACAGCACGCCGTTGCAAACGGCGATCTATTTTGGCTTCCAAGACATCGCGAGGAGTCTGGTTTCCAACGGAGCCCCCATGGACATCTTTACAGCCGCAGGAGCTGGAATGGTCGACCAGGTAAAAAGGATGCTCGACGACGGTGTCGATTACAGGAAGCTACAAAACGATTACATAAATAAGGAAATCCCTCCAGGGACTATTCAGATCAGCGGTATTGGTGACCCGTCTCACAAAAGCCCGGGAAGTTATCTGGCCATCTACAATGTTTCTCCCCTTCACTGGGCTGCTCGCGGTGGGAGCGTCGAGGTTGCAAGTTTACTCATTTCACATGGAGAATCGGTCTCTGCAACGGATTCCAGGGGCGAGACACCTTTGTTCTGGGCCGTCGGAAACGGAAAAGTCAAAGCCGCTGAGCTCTTGATTAAGAATGGGGCTGACGTGAACGCGACGAACAACTTTGGAGGCACACCGTTGCTGACCTCGGCACGGGAAACTGAGTCGCCAGAACAAATGAAGCTTTTGATCGCTGCTGGCGCTAACGTCAACGCGAGAGACTCGGAAGGTGAAAACGGGCTCCATAAATTGGCTTGGTTTGGGTATCCAAAAACAAATGTGGAGACGGCCCGGATCCTTTTGGAGGCGGGAGCCGATCTCCGGGTCAAGAACTCGGACGGCAAGACGCCTCTGGATATCTTACTGGACAACAGTTTCAAGAATCAGGATTTGGTCGCGCTGTTTCAGGCGCATGCTGCAAAAGCAAACGCAAAGTGAATGAGACGATGACCGGATGGCTCTACAGGTATTGCCGCGAGATACGAGTCTGGGCAGTGTTCCGCGTTCTCATTTTTGCGGTCGTTTTGTGCGCGGGCTTTCGTGCTCTGGCCATGCTTTCAGCACACGACTTCTCAGACAAAACCGTCGCCCAATTGCTGAACCTGCTTGAAGACAAGGACCGGGCGGTGAGGGTCGACGCCGCCCTTTATCTCGGCTACCGGTATCGTAAACCCGGCATCGAAATCAATCCTCCGACGTATAAAGCGCAACATCCTGAGTTTCCCTTACCCAGCCAGGTTGTCCCGAGTTTGTCCGAGCACTTGAAGCTCGACTCAGACTACGGAGTTCGGATCGAGGCCATGCGAGCGCTTCGTGATTTGATGTCCTGCACAAATAGCACCAGTATCCTTTCTGCGGGGCTAGACGACACGAATGCCTATGTGAGGATCTGGACTTGCAGTGCGCTAATCGACATTCACCACGATCACTCGCAGCCACTTTCCACGCGCGTTGTTCCCACTCTGTCAGAGTCCCTCTCCGTTGACTCCTCCGAGGAACCGACTTGGCTCGCAGCTTGGATCGCTGGTCAGTTGGGAGGCGCAGGGAAGGCGTTGTTGCCTCAACTGCAAGCTCTCAGGAAGCACGAGTCGTCAAAAGTGCGCCATTACGCGCGTGAAGCGATCAAGAGCATTGAGCACGGGAGATGATTGCGCTGAACACCATCTCGACAAATTGAACATCGCGAGAACCATACTTGGCCTTGCTTGCCTGATATTGGCGCTGGTTCTGGCACCCTTCGCATGGGTTTCATTTCGTTGGGGAGATCTGTGGTTCAAGCCCGTTCCCCTCGCGTTCATGGTGGTTTTGGCCGCCGTCGGCATGGCGTTAATTATGAAGCGACGCCAGGTTTTATCAAAGCCGTTTAAATTCCTCACGATGGCGCTCCTGATTATCCTGATCGCCAGCCCCGTGCTGTTGATCGCGAGCATTCGCCACCAACGTGGAGTTTTGCAGGCGCGGGCAAAGGCGTTTGTCTCGATTCCGGTGCCGACGGCGCTCAAGCCGGATTCGGAGGGTTACATGAGCTACGAATATGTCGGCACGAACAAGGAGGCTGAAATCCAGATCCTTGGCCATTCGCGTGAGCTCATCGAACGATATGCCACTAAAGGAAGAATACGCTGGTCTGCCCGAATTCAGGGACAGTTCGCTACAACGTCCGAACAGCTTTGGTTCCCCGGAGCCGATGACATACAACGGACAAATCAGGAAGTGCATGCGTATTTGGCGGAACGTAACGCCATACTCGCGGAAGAGTGGCGCATGGGTTTCTGGCAGTGGGTCGAGGACACCATCGAAATGAAGAGCAAGATTCCGGAACACGAAGAAGAGGATTACCATCCCGCAGCGACAACGAACACTGTCTCATTGTGACGGTTCTCAATCGGAAGAACATGCCTACTGAAACAAGAATCGGAAAAACAGTCCTGCGGTTGGTGACCGGCGACATCGCCGAGCAGGATACAGATGCGGTTGTTACCGCCGATGCGGACCGGTTGCGAAAATACCTGGCCCGTTTCAATCTGGATTGGCAAGGCTGCAAAAAGGGATGATCGGAGGCAGTTGAGTGTCGTCGAAAGGCCGCCCAGTCTAGCAATCCGGGACGTTCATTGGTAGTTTTTCGTCATGCCCTTCGAGCGGGAACAGATGAAATTGAAGGCGACGGAGCTTGCGGCCGCAGGCGTTTTTATCGGCACGTCTTCGTGGAAATATCAAGGCTGGTTGAGCCAGCTCTACACCCCCGCGCGCTATGAATATCGCGGCAAGGTCGCCACGACACGGTTCGAGCGTTCCTGCCTCGCCGAATACGCCGAGGTGTTCAAGACGGTTTGTGTTGATGCAGCCTACTACACGTTTCCGAGCGAGAGGTATCTCGATGGTCTGGCGGCACAAGTGCCGTCCGATTTCCAATTTGGGTTCAAGGTCACCGATGAAATTACCGTCCGGAAGTTTCCAAACCTTCCGCGCTTCGGCATTCGCGCCGGCAAGCCAAACGAAAACTTTCTCAACGCGGACTTGTTCAGTCGAGCGTTCCTGGGGCCCTGCGAACATATCCGCGCCAACGTTGGAGTCGTGATGTTCGAGTTCTCCCGATTCCATTCGAGCGACTACGCGCACGGTCGGGATTTCGTAGCTGATTTGGACAAGTTCTTTGGCAATCTGCCCAAGGGATGGCCATATGCGGTTGAGATGCGAAACAAGAACTGGCTCGCGTCCGAATACTTCGCCTGCCTCTCACGTCATGGCATCACGCACGTTTTCAACTCGTGGGATGCCATGCCGCCGGTAAGCGAACAAATCGCGTTGCCAGGCAGTCTGACCCATCCTGAACTTGTCGCGGCCCGTTTCTTGCTAAAGCCGGGCCGCAAGTATGAAGAAGCGGTCAAAACGTTCCAACCCTACGACACGACAAAGGAAGTGAACGACGAGGCCCGTAAGGCGGGCGCCGAATTGATCAAAGCGGGAAAAACGGCAAAGAAGAAGACACTGATCTTCGTGAACAATCGGCTGGAGGGCAATGCGCTCAATACCATCGACGCGATGATTGAAGGAGCGACATGAACACCGCTGCCAGCAACTCGCAACAGGTTTTCGTAGCGAGGTTGCATTTCATGTGGGCGAGAATCGCCACACACCTCGTGGAGTTTTGCGGGAGATAACACTCCATCCGCAAAATGATTGCTCTCGCAGCCTGATTAGGGCCTAATGGTGATCGTTTCTGTGAAAATCCTGCAAGCCTAGTTGACCGATGTGTGCATCAGTCGATGGCATTCTGAATCTGATATCCACCCAATCCGGATTCTCGAACGGGACCGCGACACGGACACAGGAGATCGCCGGAGTTGATTCATCCGATGGCACCTTCAGCTCGAACCATCTTCATGGGTGAATCACTTTTGTATAAAGGCAGGTTCCAGAACGAACCAAATCCCGCATTTTTTTGTTGAACTTCCCGCGGTTGGCTTGGAGTTGCTTCAAAAACTGGGGGTAATGAACCGCTGACGAGAGCGGATCGTGTTTTGCGCTCCATTTGATAAATTCAAATAGAACAGGGATTAAGTCCAAGCCCTTCTCGGTGAGAGTGTAAACGTCTTTTCGTTTATCCTCCCCGTGCGGAGATTTCTTGATTACCTCGATCCTCTCGAGAAAGTCCAGGCGCGAAGCTAGGATATTGGTCGCAATGCCTTCCTCGGCTTTTAAAAACTCGCCATAGGTTGTTTTCCCATGAAAAACCATATCCCGAACGATCAAGAGCGCCCACCTGTCGCCCAGTGATTCAAGAGCGAAATTCACAGGGCAATGCGAGCGGTAGTCGGCCTTCGGCTTTTTTGCTGTTCTTTTCATCGGAGTCATTGTGCTCACTTGCACGCAGCAAGTAAAATTGCAAATGTCACTTGCGGAGTGCAAGTCATCGGGTGATGGTCAGTCTGGAATTGGGAACGTCACAAAGCAAAGGACCTCCTCTTTCAAAACGGTCAAACTTATCTGATAACAGGCTCAACCGGTAAGGTGGGCAAACGGGTAGCGGAATTATGAAAACGCAACATTACTTTATTGATCTGACTCAGCGTCCGCCCCGGAGTTCTCGCGTTCGCTTGGGCAACTACGTGGTTTTGGCCCGCATGCTCGACAAGGGCCGGGCGACCCTCGCCGGGAAGGATGGCGAATATCAATACAATTCCCCAACCGACCAGCGCCTGGTGCAATTTCTTGGCTTTGATCCCGATGCATTGTTGAAGGAATTGGCAACCGGCAAAGGTGACGGGGAAATTCTCGAATGGGTTGAGGCCCATTCCAAGACCCCGCGCTCTCCATGGGAAATCGAGGCCTGGTCTGCTTTCATGGACAAACGCGCGCCGGACAGCGAC
>Ga0182014_10002369_pt1 | contig 23854 bp, 21 predicted proteins | sample 612S2DmetaG_FD_120489 | JGI IMG/M metagenome (GOLD analysis project Ga0182014, IMG submission 120489) | Permafrost microbial communities from Stordalen Mire, Sweden - 612S2D metaG | ecosystem: Environmental > Terrestrial > Soil > Wetlands > Permafrost | place: Sweden: Stordalen | collected...
CTGAAGTTTAAGTTAGCTTTAAATATCTAAATCAGCTAACTTAAATAAAATCAAGAAAAAATCAAACTGATAAAAATAATAGAATTGAATGGAGGTATATTAAATGGCAAAACAAAAAGAACATATGAATTTAGCATTCATTGGACACGTTGACCATGGTAAATCCACACTTGTTGGACACTTGTTGCTTCAATCTGGAGTTATAGCAGAACAACAGTTAGCGAAAGGAGAAAATAAGTTTAGATTTGTTATGGACAAGCTCCAAGAAGAAAGAGAAAGAGGGGTAACTATAGATTTAGCTCACGCGAAATTTGAAACCCCAAAATATGAATTCACTATTGTGGATTGCCCAGGACACCGGGATTTCGTTAAAAACATGATTACTGGAGCATCTCAAGCAGATGCAGCCGTATTAGTGGTAGCCATAGATGATGGTATAATGCCTCAAACTAAAGAACACGCTTTTCTGGCAAGAACATTAGGAATTAGCCAGTTGATCATAGCTATAAACAAAATGGACCTAGCGAAATATGATGAAGCTAAATTCAACGCACTTAAAAAGGAGGTATCTGCTCTCATAAGAACTGTGGCTTATAAACCTAAAGATATAGATTTCATACCAATTTCTGCCTTTGAAGGAGATAATATAACTAAAGCAAGTGAAAACACCAAATGGTATAAAGGCCCTAGCCTAGTAGAAGCTCTTCAAAAACTCTCCCCGCCTGAAAAACCAACTAAATTACCACTAAGAGTACCTGTACAAGATGTTTACTCCATCACCGGTGTAGGAACCGTACCTGTAGGTCGGGTGGAAACCGGTATAATGAAAAAAGGAGATAATGTTATATTCGAACCCCCTGGTTCAACTGGTGAAGTAAAATCTATAGAAATGCATCATGAAATGCTGGACCAAGCTGAACCCGGAGACAACGTAGGTTTTAACGTACGTGGTGTAGGTAAAAATGATATTCGAAGAGGAGATGTCGCAGGACACACAACTAATCCACCATCAGTAGCTAAAGAATTCACAGCACAAATCGTGGTTTTACAGCACCCTGGAGTTATCACCGTAGGTTACACTCCAGTATTCCATTGTCACACAGCTCAGGTGGCATGTACTTTCATGGAACTCCAGAAAAAACTGGACCCTGCTACAGGACAAACTAAAGAAGAAAATCCAGACTTCCTCAAAACTGGTGACGCTGCATTCGTGGTAGTGAAGCCAACTAAACCTATGGTAATCGAGAAAATCAAGGATATTCCACACATGGGCAGATTCGCTATACGTGATATGGGCCAGACAGTAGCTGCAGGAATGTGTATTGACTTAGTACCAGCAAAATAGAATAATGGATGATAATCAGGAAGGAAAATAGATTTCGTATAATATCTACTCTTATTCCTTTTATTTTTTTTAATGGAGGATTTAAATGAACAAAGCTAGAATAAAATTAACAGGTACTGACCCAGAAAAACTCGCCTATGTATGTGACCAGCTCAAAAGAATAGCAGAAAGAACAGGTGTAGACCTATCAGGACCCATACCATTACCCACTAAGAAACTAGTAGTTCCAACCCGTAAATCACCTGACGGGGAAGGAAAAGCTACTTGGGAAAAATGGGAACTCAGAATCCACAAACGACTCGTAGGAATCGAAGCTGATGAACGAGCCATGCGTCAAGTCATGAAAGTTAATGTGCCTGACAACGTAAGCATAGAAATCGAACTCAAAAGCTAAAATATATTAACTCTTTTTTTGGCATTAAAAGTAACATTTATTACTTTTTAATATGCCGGGATAGCCTAGCCAGGGAAGGCGCAGGACTTGAGATCCTGTGGAGCTTTGCTCCACCTGGGTTCAAATCCCAGTCCCGGCGTTTCTTAACCTTTTTTACTTAAATAGATCTATAATTGAAATGTTGAGTACATACTATATCATTCAATTAATCTAATTAAACCCGCAAAACTATCTTTTTTTTACTCTTTTTAGTTCTTAATCAATTCTTTTAACAAATAATTTAAGAGATATATCTCCAATTTTATTTTCTTTTGATAAATAAGGACTTTGAATTTAATTTTTTATTTGATTAGTCAATTCTTATTTTACCTTATGATTAATTTGACAAAAATATTTATGAGAATTTCTATAAACCTTTTTGATTTTTACTTTGGTTTATGTTTTCTCTGTGAATGATGGCTTAAATATTAAATACGTTATATTTAAATATTATTGGTTAGATAGGAGTATCAGGAAGTCTTTTAGTGATTATTTCATGAATAAGGAGTATGCTCGTGTAGAACGGATTGGTGATAAGTTGGCTGAGATTAATCCTCTTATTGATTGGGAAGTTTTTAGACCAATCATTAGGGAAATGTACGATAATCGCACTGAGCGTGGTGGTAGGCCTAATAATGATGAGATAGTTATGGTTAAGATGTTAGTTTTACAATCGTGATATGGTTTATCGGATCCTGAACTGGAAAGACAAGCTACTGACCGTATATCGTTTAGGAAATTTCTAGGGTTTCCTGAAGCTATTCCAGACCGTTCCACAGTCTGGGCTTTCAGAGAACGTTTAATTGATACTGGTAAAGACGAGATAATTTGGGTAGAACTACAACAAAAGATTGATTCAATGGATTAAAGATTAAAGAAGGTGTTATTCAAGATGCCAAGTTCATAACTGCTGATCCAGGTCATCAAAGGGTCGATGAGCCGCGAGGTCCCAAAGCTAAAACCTGGCGAAACAAATAAGGTGAATGGGCTAAAAAAGGTGGTAAATCCCATTAAGGGTACAAATTACACAGTAAGATGGATATTGATTATTATTTAATAAGAGAAATTGAAACCACATCTGCTTCAGTTCATGACAGCCAAATTGACCTAACCAAACCAGGAGAAGTTACCTATCGAGACTGAAGATACTTTGGAGCATCCTGTGAAGGTTATAATGCGACGATGAACCGCGTGACACGTGGTCATCCGTTAAATATTAAGGAAAATTGCGAAACAAACGTATAACCCGTAAAAGAGCGCCAGGTGAACGTCTGTATGCTGTAATCAAAAATATTTTCAAGTCTGGCCATGTCAAAGTCACTACAACTCTTAGAACACACACGAAAAACATCTTCACCTGTTTCTGTTACAACCTCCTACAACTAAACACCCTTAAGCAAAAAAACACAACTTAGCGAACGCTAACATCAAAAAAATGAAAAAAAGAGAAAAAATTAAGAAAAAAGATGCCAAAAATTATAGAAAACCCAAAAAATTAATAAAAAACAAAGTTAAAAGAAAATCTCTTATATATTATTAGTTCGGATAATATAATACAGTTTGATATAACACGAACTACTTTACTAATCAAATTTTTTTATGAAATTTAAAAAAAAATAGATGGTGATAATTAAATGAAACCCGAAGATATCATTCAAGAATGTCCGGAATGCCATTCCAGCGATAAAAGGATTACACGTAGGCGAAATTCTAAAAGAAGTCAAGATGCATTTTACATACCCCTTATACCTCAAGGTGATATTGGAATAATTCGCTGTAGCGAATGTGGATACATATTTGAATACTGCCCACATCGTAAGCCACCATTAGAAGTAAAGAAAATCATTGTTTAATATTTTTTTGTATTAGAAATTATTCATCTAAGAATTTCAGTTATTCTTTTTAAGATAATTTTAAATTTTTTTACCATTTCAATACTAAGTTTAGAGTTTATTAAATATGATTCACAAAAATATTTAGAAGAAAAACCAATATTCTTTATTCTAAAGATCAATAGTGGAATATACTTCTTCAATAATACTGATTTTAAAAAGTCTAATTTAATATATAAACATGAATTAATTAATTATTACCTGCAAAAATCTATAGTTGGTTGTTAATCGTAAATGAACCAGGCTCAACGCTTCCAATAGTACATCAGCATCTTTAATGTCAGTTATTTCTAGGAGATATTTTCTCTTGAACTTGGAAATAAATTTATATGCAATTATTCGCTAGGCTGCATGAAGGCTATGGAATGATAAACTCTAAATTGGAACTCTTCAACAATTCTTTGTAGGCTTAAGAATTCCCTGCCAACAACTGCCAATACCAAGTGCTGAGAGGAACAGATCCGATTGCTGCAACATGAATACCACATTAGTTAAATAACCATTCTATAATTCTGAAAACATGACTATATATGCGGTGTTTTTTCATCACTCTCCTTCTAGCCATACTTGGTGATATGATCTTTAATTCAATTTTAATATCATTCGTATATAGATTTTAAAGACTGGAGATGACTTGAAATCTCAATAAGTGTATCTTCATCAAGCGAAATTAAATCAAAGTTTCTAATAGATTTTCGCTTAAATATTATAGAAATAAATTTCATTTTTCTACATTTTCAGAGCTCTTACCTTTCATATAATGTTTGAAAGATTATATATTCATTAAACTTATAAATATAATTTGACTTATTCATTTAGATCATATGGCCGGGATAGTCTAGTCAGGTAAGGCGCAGGATTCGAAATCCTGTTGAGCATACGCTCGTCCTGGGTTCAAATCCCAGTCCCGGCGTTATTATTTAAAAAATTTAAGTTTTATTTCACCTTTAGAGATTTCAACATAACTATTATGATATTCCTTGGATGGTAATTCGTTAACCCAGGAGCCAGTGTTCACTACTGATTTATCCTTGTTAATGAAAGGTCGATGAGTATGTCCAAATATTAGTTTCTCATCTGGTTCCAAACCTATTATGGGATATCTTTGTTGAGATACCGCTAATTCGTAGACTTTACATATTTTCTTTCTGTTTTGTGGGTTTTTCTTCATTTCTTCAGTAACTCGATCTACACTTCTGCGACTTATTTGTAAAAAATCCCATAAAAAACCGGCGATTCCCCCAATTATGTTTTCTGTGAAACACATTTTTTGACTGAACTTTTCATATATATCAATTGTCAATGGATCAAGTGTAGAAAGTACTTCTAATTCATAGCCATGCATGAAGTAAAATTTTTTGCCATGATCTTCTAACCTCAAATATTTGGAGACTTTAAATGGATAATTTTCACTGAAAATTCCTTTTAAGTTGAGAATGTAGTAATCATGATTTCCAGCTATATAATGAACTTTATTGGTTAAATTTGATATTTTTGTTAATATCTCTTCATTTTCAGTGATTATTTTCTTACTTTTACACCTCCAAAAGTCGAGTATATCTCCAAGAAGTATTATATGATCAATTTTCACATTTTCGTATGTATCTAAGAAGTTTAAGAAATCTTCGTGATTGCTTTTTCTATATCCTAAATGTAAATCTGATACCACCAATATCATAACCCACCTCTATGAATAGAATTACATTCAAGAGATATAATCCTGATGGGGGGGGAATAATAATAAATAATAATAAAGGATTATCTTAACAGATATATTGAAATAACAGAATTAAATATCAAAAATGATTTTAAAGTTTCACTTTGGAATAAGGATGTTTTTACTTTTACATATTTCTTCTTATCTTTTAACTATGTATGAATACTTAAATGTTCATAAAATTTTTAATTAAATAAGGATTTATATCTGTTTTATGTTGGTTTAAAATTTATTTCAACATTTTATTAATCGATTTTTTTTATTAAAATAATTCTCAAGTGATGAGTTAAATAAGTATAAATTTTACATTATAAAAAAAATATTAAAGTTAATGGCAGAATATGATTCAAATTCTATTTCATGGCCCCACCGTTTGATGAATCTCCATTTTCAAGTGTGAGGTCTTCAAGGATGAGTGTAGTTCCAGAGGGTATGTTGAATATATTTCCCTGTCTATTTGCGTTAATTATGGTGTCGGTTTGGTTTTCACCAATTATAGTCATATTAGTGTTAATATTTACGTTATTTCCGCTGTAGGTTCCATTGCCGGGGAATATGGTTCCATTATCAGCTACGGTTCCTGTTGCATTCGTAATTGTAGCTTTTGGCCCGCTTCCACTTATAATATTGTATACAGCTGATAATCCATTCCAGCTATTATTTCCTTGATTGCTTACATAGATAGTTGAGTTGTTAACTGCAGTTGCCGATACGGCTCCAGATAATATAATGGAACCTATGAATATGAATCCTAAAAATAAAACAAAATTAAATAATTTGAAATATCTGCTTTTTCTTTAATAGCAGAATGATTTTCTTCTATAAATTCTCCCCCCTCAGAATTTTTAATCATTAATATCTAGAATAATCATTATTAATACTACTTTCTATTACCAACAAAAGAAAAACCTTTTAAATAAGAAACTATTTTTTGTGAATTCTAATCTTTTCTTTAATGATTTATGTTTAGTAAATTTAAATCTTCCCGTCCAAAACCAATTCACAATATATCAGAATAAATTATACTAGAAAACAAGATTTAAATATGAAATTATTAAAATAAAAAAAAATCTTTCAAGTAATATAAGAAAAATCAAATAAGAGAGCGAGCAAGCGAGAGAAGTTAACGTTAACTTCATTCATAAAGATTTTAATTATATAGATGCAGGTGTTGGAAAAATAGAAGCCCCATATTCGCTTGATTCCTTTCAAAAGGTTTATAATTGCTTATTTAGTCCCTAGTTATTCCTTTTTATGTTTTTTCCAATCTCATTACTTGTTAATTCTCTTTTTATAATAATAACATTTATATATAAAGTAATACTAAGTTCATGTAAAGGAGGTAGAAATATGAAAATCGTTCACAAAAAAAGCCGAAATAAAAATTAGCATACATGAAAAATATGGCGTGCTGTTTTGGAATCCATTCAATAAAGAATGGGTTGATAAACCAAGATATGTCGTCAGTTGTTGTGGTTGTAATAATGAAGAAAAAGTAGAAGCAATGAAAGAAATGATTTATTTCCTGGAAACACAGAACAAACTCTGGAAAATTTAATTTTCGTTTATTTTTTTTATTATTCAATATTTTTATAAGTAATAAATATTTATAATGAAATAAAAATTTAATTTGAGAATGTTCTATAATTCTCATACATGAAAAATTGTTTTAAAGAGGGTTCACTATGGAAATCGAGAAAAGGATAAAGAGTGAAGAAATTGTTGGAGAAGGAGAAATAAAAAATAATAATAATTCTGAGAAAATTCCGATAAAACTACTTAGGGTGAAATCAGAAAAAGTTGCATATATACCTTATGTGGGCAGTTATGATAAGATTCCAGAACTTATGCAGGAAGTGGCACAATGGTTAATGGAGAAAAAATTAAAAATGACTGGTTTAGTCTATGGAACTTATTTCAACTCTCCAGAGGAAGTTACTGAAGATAAACTTCAATACGAGATCGGTTTTGGATTTGAAGGTGAAGTAATACCAGAGGGTAAAGTAGGAATTAAGGAAATACCAGAGCATTCAGTACTAGCTGCCATGCACAAAGGACCTTACACTAAAGTAGGTCCAGTAATTCATGCTTTAATAGCATACTCAATAAAAGATAATTATGATATTGTAGGGCCAATAAGTGAAGCATACTTTAATGATCCCATGGTAACTCCAGAGGAAGAACTACTAACAGAAGTGCGTTTGCCAGTTATTAAAAGATAAATATTAAACATAAATAAGTGAATAAACTGTCTTTGCTCTTAAGTTTAAGTATTATCTTAATCTTATATCTTAAAGCAACTCTAAAATAATCTTTAAACATTCCTCCGGGATTTATAAAATTTTTTCATTTTTTTGAGAATTTTCAGTAAAATCTAAAAAAAATAAAGATCTAATATCCAAACTTTCAACTACATGACGGTATTTTCCAATTCAAAATGTATAAACCAGTTTTATGTATTTTCAATTCCCTAAAATACAAATTATCTATTTTAACAGCAGATAGAATATATTGAAATCATTTTAGCAAGAGTGCCCGCTGGATTTTATTGCCAAAAATAAAATCAATCAATAAAATAAAATTCAAAATATAAAATTTTAATAAAAATAAAAAAAAATTAATAAAATAAATTTCATTTTCTTCATCTATTCGGATTTTTATAAGTCTAAACTAATAAGGATCCCACTCTTTTACTTCCTTAAATTCAGGAAATGGACCATATTCATATTTATCAAAAAGCCCACCCCATTCACTTTTTTTGAACTCATCTATATTCTTTTTACCAGTCATTGGATACCATAAACGGTCATGATAAAATTCTGAAGCGAAAATAAATGTTTTAAATACAGGTGAGTTAAATAAAAACTGATGCAGCCAATTAACACCCATAGTCTTCTTTCTAAGCCGTTGATCCCAAGTTATTACCGGACTCTTCTTAGTCTGGAAACCAAAATTAAGTTTACCGAAATCACCATCCTCCATGCCTCTGATTTCAATTTGATCCACATCCCCCATGCCTAAACCTTTATCATGAGCCATTTTAATATAATCTATCTTTAAAGGATCAAATCCCATGATTTTAGCTGCTACAGCATCTATAGATACTTGATCATGACTGGCAAGAATCACATTTCCTACATAAGGATCCATGGTTCTTGGCCCGGCCCCATCACCGCAGACGCAACCATCCATCACTGCAAAAATTCCACTATGAATTTCCTGTTGGATGGTGAGTAAGTCCACAAGGATTTCATGAATCTTTTTATGAGCATGGTGACGGTACTTAGGAATTAACCCTCCAAAAGCATTTTTCATAGCTCCAGTAGTTGTAGTGTGACCATGAGTTTTAACAGTAGGGAAATGAATGACGTTAGCGTCTTTAAACATTTTAGGAATCAATATTTCATTAAATATTTCATCCATAGCAACAGTATCAGATTTAGGTTGATATCGCATCCATTCCACGTTGGTGAGGGGTTGAAATTCTATTTCATGCTCCTTTAAAAGAGGTAACCATTTATTAAGGTAAGCTCCCTTCCATGGGTGAGTGACTACAGTCTGATTTTCAACCGCAATCACATTCTGATAATTATCATCATTCAAAGTCTTTAAAACACCTTTAAGTTGCCAAGGTGGTGTGGAACAAGCAGGATAAAAAAGAGTCCATGACAAGTTAAGTTTCAAAATAGTATTATCCTCTTTAGAAAGATGGTTTTTGTATTCTGCAAGCTGCATTAAATGATTATAATCTTCATTAATGGTTTCAGGTGATGTTTTTAGTATGGATACAATTGACATTTTTTTTTTAACCTCATTTTTTACTTTCAATTTATAATTAAATTTTTTATTTTGAATCGATAAACTTTCTTTTGAATATTGAATAGATTAAGAAGCCTAAAATAGCTCCGTACCATAATGTTCCTAATCTTATGATTAACGCCGCACCCACAGCTATACTTGAGCTAAAACCGAAAATTACTAAAAGACCCGATAAAGTTGCTTCTGCAACACCTAAACCTCCAGGTATCAAACTTACGGCTCCCACTATGGATGCGAAACTGTATAAAAAGACAGAGAGCACTAAACTGATAGATTGTCCAAATCCTTGGATTACAAAAAAGATGGATAGACATTCCAGAAACCATGCTACAACAGCTAATAATGACATTCCCACTAAATATTTAGATGCTAAGCTTCTTTTGAAGGTTTCATGCATATCCTTTATATCTCCAGAATATCTTCCAGCTCGTGTTTCTAATATAGAAATCAGACGATTAGATATGGTTTCTGATTTAATTGCAATGATAAAAGCAGCGAATAAGATTACCAGAATCAATAATACATAAATTCCACTTTTATAATATAAAATTCCAGTAAGGGATAAGATTATTAAACCTATAACATCAGTTACTCTATCAACAATAACAACTGGAACAGTATTACTCAAATTTTCTCCATTAATTTCTCTGATAAGCCATCCTTTCCATATTTCTCCAGCCTTAGCTGGTGTTATAGTCATGGAGAGGCCGCTGAAGAATACAAAAAGATTTTGTTTAAGAGGTAGATTAACATCCACATTTCTCAAGAAGAAATTCCATTTAATAAATCTTACAAAATAAGCTAAAGTTACTAGTATGATCATTAAAGGTAAGTATAACCAGTTAAATTTCTCTAAAGCTAATAGGAGATTCCCGAAGTTTGCATATATGCCCATTATTAGGTAGACTACTACAGCAAATAGTATGATTAACCAGAACTTGCCTTTCGCCATGTTTTCAGCACCTTTGTTAAACCTAGATTAATGAAGTTTGATTTCTTTCCAAAGATATCTATATTATCTTTAGATAAGGCTTCTCTTACATCTTCTTCTGGTGTTATAATTCCTGCTTTTCCTATTTCATTTGCAAAATGTGCATCACTACCAGCTACACATTTTAAATCATTCTCTTCGGCAAATTCATAGGCTTTATCATTATATTTTTGAAGTAAACATCGGGAGTTAAAAACTTCCACGAAATCCACTAATTCAACATCATTTTTTTGAAGATTAATCCCGTTACCCCTGATTTCATCGAAGGGGTGAGGAATAATTACCAATCCATCCTGATCTCTGATCTCCTCAGCCACTTCAGTGAAGATATTCGATTTAATCTCCTCCGTTAAAAAGAGTCCAATCACTTCGCCTCGATCAGTAATTACTTCTGAACCGATAATAACTTTGAAATCATTGTTTTGATATTTTATAGTTTTTAATCCACCCATTATGGTATTATGATCAGTTACAGCTATACCAGACAATTTTTTTTTAATAGCAGTCTTCACTAGTACTTGAGGATCACAATAACCATCAGCTGAATACTTAGAGTGAATATGTAAGTCGTATTTCAATTTTTTATAACCTCATTTTTTTAGTAAGGATAGGTTTAAAATTTATCTCGTAAATAAAAATCCACCTATTTGAAGATTAACGGGACCGCTTCCAATGTTAGAATAATAAATATTTAAACCATTAGGTAAACTTATGGTTTGCACTCCGACTTGACTTTGCACTTCTTGATAGAAATTCGTTTGATTACTCATTACCCAAACAATCTGTTGAACAGACTGATTTAATGGGATATCCACCACTGGTGCGTAAGTTATATTATAATTGTTATATTGTCCATGCCACACTGTAACATTATTAGTGATATGTGAATTTTCAGAATCTAATAGGTAATATACATTATAATCTGGTAAATAATACATAGCTTTACTGAAATCAAAGCCCTCATCTAATCTACTTATGTCTCTAATAACAATAATAGTATTATTTGGATTTGAATTTGATAGATTAGTTATAGTATTAATATTTAGGTTAGTATTTTGATCATTTGCCTTGATCTTCTGATTATCATATAATATACCAGCATTTATCTCAAAGAAAATTTTTTCAGAACCATGCAGTTCACTCTGAGGGGTTTCCCATATCTCACCTTGATGAAGATTATAAGGGTAGAAGTAAATTACAGAATTCACGATAATTCCAATCAATAAAAGAGTGACTAAAAATGAACGAGCTGAAATTTTAGGGAATGTAATATGCAAATCATTAGAAACACGATTCACCACATAACCCAATATAATCATTAATGCAGGTAAATATACTAAAATGTAACCCGGTTTTATTACATAAATTATCAGATAGAAAAGGAAAGCAGGAGCAATCCATAATATGAAGAAAATACTAAGTGGATTTTTAAGATAAGGAATGAATTTAGATCTCCAACCACTATGATGATACAGTAGAAATACTAGAATCATAATTATTCCAAAGATGGTTAATCCCCAGAGAGACCAGACTATAGCGAGTCCTGAATTTACTATTTGAGAAGAAAAACTAGCGCCTAATAAAATTGAGGTGAAAGTGGAAGCTGATGACTGTGCAGATGAAAGTTGCAAATACTGACTTAATCCTCCAGTTGAAATTATAGTTGGTATAAACCATAAAAGAACAGCTATAATTAATACAATTAATGCTTTACTTATTTTAAAGAAGGAAGTTTTACTAAACCATAAACTGAATACCCATAAAGGAAACATAAACTCCACTAAATCTAATCTAAATCCCCCAGCTAAACCTAAAACCAGAGCGGATAGGTAGAGGAATCGTCCATCTCCTTTTAATACGTTATAGGAGAGGTAAGCTATTAAAACAGCGAAGAAAGCTTCAAAAATATAAATACTAGCGATTTCACCATAGAACCAAAATAATGGATTAAATATTAATAATATAGATGTAATGATGGCTATCCTTCTTGAAAACATCTGTTTAACAAAGAAATAAATTAATACTGATGTCAAGATACTGAAAACCACACTTAAAAATACCATACTAGTGTTAGGATCATTGAATATGTAATTCATAAGTTTTCCCAAGGCTACAAATAATATATAACCCGGAGGTTGAGGTTGACCCTGAGCTATATTAAAGTTTTGAAATGCCTGAGCATAAGAGGCGGAATCCCATTCATATAAAAATTTACTAACAAAGGGAATACGAGTCAAAGCTACAATAAACGTTATCAAAACAGCGATTATAAGATCAATTCTTTTAAACGATTTCAGATTATTTAACATTTAAAATACCTCCTATATTCACATAAAGTACTAAAAACACTACTAAAGCCCATAGTACTATACTAAGTACCATTCCCTTATCTTTAAATATCATTTCAGGTTCTCCACCTATATTTTTAGAGTGAATAAGGAATAAGTATCTAAATATTCCATAAAAAGCAAAAGGTATAGTTACCATCATTAATAATTTACCAGTAAAGAAAGTGTAAAGAGAATAAGACATTATCAGAGTACTAGTTGTTATTATAATCATCTGATCCAGCATTTCAGTAGAGAAACTATCCAGACTCTGGCGATGCTCATTAACTTTATCTCCTAATATGAATAATTCATGTCTCCTCTTACCTAAAGCTAAAAATAAGGCTAATAAAAAAGCACATATAATTAACCAGGGTGAAACTATAACGCTAATGGCTAAAGCCCCAGCTACAGCTCTCAAAACAAAACCAGTTGATATAATCATTATATCCACGATAATGAAGTTTTTTAAATATAAGGAGTAAAGCATTATCAGTAGGAAGAATGCAAGGGAGATAATGAAGAATGGTAAATTTATGAAGTAAGACCCTACCAATGCGATTAAAGTGAATGTCGTTGCAGCTATAATGGCTTGGTATGGTTTCAATTTTCCCGAAGGTAATGGTCTTTCACGCTTTTTAGGATGCTTTCTATCCTTTTCAATATCTAAAACATCATTTATAAGATATATGCTGCCGGATAGTAAGCAGAATATAAAAAAAGCGGATATTATGATTAACCATAAGTTAATATTTAATAAATTCAAAGAAAAAGCTATTCCTATAAATATGACCAGGTTTTTATACCATTGTTTAGGCCGCATGGTAATGAAAATTTCTCGAAGCATTATTATCACAAAATTTAGTAATATTTATTAGTTATTTATAACAGAATTTAGACATAAAAAGATGACCATAACACTATATGATTAAATATTATTATGTAATTAATTAGAATTTTTTAATTTCCTTTACTCATTATTATAATCATAAAAGTTTATAACATATTTAAAATTTTTTTGATTAATATAAAAATTTTATTAGAACTATATCATATATCACTTCATCTGGAGAAAGATGTAAAAATAACTTTTCCAAATTCCAACCATATTATTCCAAAATTTATACAATTCTCCTTTAAAAAAAGAAAATAAATTAAAGAATCATTTTTTTGTAGATTTTTTAATAAAATCATAATATAATAATATACTTTCGAAAGCATAAATTAATTTAAAAAAAAATATTGAATAAAAAAATTTTTTATCCTATAATTCCCATATTCATGTTTGTTTTCTTTACGGATTTAACAGAATTAGATTCCATCTCTAACATAGCTCGTATAGCATCAACATTCTCAGGAACCACATCAGATTCTTGATGAATCGCTTGCATATAATATAATTCACCATCAACAATATTCAACGACTCTTTCCAAACTGCTATTTCAAATAAATCACCACGAGGCCTACCCAGATCACGAGCATATTCCATAATCTCCGCTGTAGAACCCAATCCTCTACTAGCCTCAACTAAAAGAACTCTAGGTGTCATCTCTAAAGCATCAATAACATCATCCACCACTACAGAATTATCTAATTCAACCATAAGATTATGCTGATGCATAAGAGTAGTAGGCACTAATAAAGCCATAGTAGTGATATTCAAGCCATACATAACAGTTTGCACGTCTGGTCCATGATGAGAAGGAACTGTAGGTGGATTAGGTACTATAGCATTAATAGGGCCCTTCTTTATCTGCCCAGGATCAGCCCCGCGCCTCACCATCACCGCTCGAACTTTTTTAATACCAGCCAAATCTTTGATCGGATTCAATGTTCTACATAAACCCGTGGTGTTACAAGAAACCACCCGTACATAATCTGCACCAATAGAATCATCGAAGTTTGAGAAAGAGTTGAAAGACTGACCTATCCTGTCATGTTTCTCCCCACCCTCAAATATGGCTTTAAGTCCTTTCTTCTCATAAACATCTGTCTTATTCCGGGCTCCAACACCCTCAGGAGTACAATCCACTATAATATCAAGCTGATCATAGAGATCATTAATGGTACCCGACACGTCTATACCCGCATCCTTGAATAAGCCTTCTCTTTCCGGAGCACTTATATATAGATCATAACCTTTTTCCACTGCCATTTTAGCTTCAAAATCAGGAGTCCGTTTAGTAACTCCTACAATTTTCATATCATCCTGACAAGAAACAGCATCTGCCACTCTCTTACCAATAGTTCCATATCCATTTATTCCCACAGCCTTCATAAATTTAACCTCCATCCAACCCTAATTGGGGTGGTTACTTAATAGAGAATGTTTAAATACCATGAAAACTTCCAGATTGAGGTTCTAAATAAATAAGCATTCTATAAAATTTTATATTTTTCATTTAATAAATATTATCATTTAATTAAAAAAAATTATAAAAAAGAATGGAAAATTTTTTTATTTTTTTTCACCTAATTACAAAAAAAAATATAGGTTGAAATAGTTTACATTTAAACTATTTTTTTTACATTGCATCTAACTTTTCAGGTAAATAAGTATCTACAACATATTCCAATCCATACTTAGAGAAAGACTGCTGCTCAGCTTTCTTCCCGATTTTAAGCATTTTCTTAATCTCAATCTGCCACGTTTCATCATGATATCGAGGATCTTTTGAAAGCTCTTTAAGTCTTAACACATCGATATCCTTTAAAGGATCAGTAGGTAAATCATAATTTACGATGTCACTAGCCGTTACTCCTAAAAATTTAGCGTCAGGAGTAGCTAAATCATGATTCACATGAGCCAACTTAGCACTGCCTGAAATAATAACCATAGCTATATGAAAACCCCACGGATCTCCATCATTACAAATATAAACTGGTAATTCAAGCTCTTGATTAACTCTTCTAAGGAATCTACGAGTTGCACGTGCTGCTTGCCCTTTAAGACCCACAATAAGTGTATTAAATTTCTTATAAGCTTCTTCCTGCACCAGTCGATGGAACATACCCATAGTCTCAACAGCAATAACCCGCTCTACATCATGTGCTACAAATTCCACATCATCAATAGTTGGCGATATAGTGTAGCCTGATTTACCAGATTTTAAAGCATTTATCTCCACATCATCCTCTTGAACTGTAAGGTTACCATAGACTGAGGCACCGTCTTCTTCCGGCATTAATCCCAGGTCTTCCCGGGTCATACCTAAACTCACCTCAAGATCCTCACCTACAATGTTAGATTCCTGCTGGTCTCCGAAATCAACATCCCAACCCTCAGATACATAATACATCTCCCTGAGAGTGGCGGTTTTACCTCGTCGAACCAGATCCTTACAGAAGTTTGCCATGTAAACCATCTGAGCGATTTTATTAATCTGCTTAACGTTACCTAAACTACGCTGACCATAACGATCCCCCAAAATGTAGTAACGTTTATCCTGATCATAGACTAGGTTGGACGTGCCTCTGGATGGTATCTTAACAGCTGGAACGCTGTTCTGGTTAACGTCCTCAATTATCCTGTCACCAAGGCTTTTAAGTTTATTAATAGCAATATCTTTTCTATTCATTTTCAACCTCACTGTTCAATTGTAAACCTTCGAATTTAGCTCTGCGTGTAACCTTAGCCAGTACAGCATCGTATTCTGGAACATCTGTTTCTGCAAGTAAAGCAGCTTCCCTTATAACTACTGGAACAAGACTCTCAAAGATTTTAGAACGTAATTCCTCCTCTTTAGCGGCCTTTTTAGCTCTTAAATATTTCTGCAGACTTCTTGCTATTTTCATAGTAGCCTGTCTAACTTCGTGTAATATCTCAGCCTCAGGTGCTACACTCTGTTTTCCAGTTGAAAGATAAGGCACATTAGTTGAGACTAAATTAACGAAAACAGTTATAGGAGCATTATCAAGGTCTCTAATTCCATAACGTTTCCAATCTATACTTTTTAATGCTTCAGTTATGGCACAACTTCCTTGATCAAAAGTTAAAGGAACCCGGTTAGCGAATCTCATAATCTCCGCTCGCTTCTGATCACCTACAATTCTCCCAGATTCTCCTCCATAAGTGATACCTGCCTCCACTATGAATGCAACCCCTCCTCGATAGGTTTTCGGATTACGAGTATTGGTGGCAACAAATTCAGGGGTTAAAATTTCTCTCATACCCTTTTCAATCTGATCCTTACCTATAGGTATTAAACCAGAAGTAGGTGGTGCCATGAAATCCATTTTGGAGAAAAGATCCACTATTCTCTCTGCTTCCTCCCATTTCATATCCTTAGGTCGTTTATCTAAATCTATTCCTGTAGATTTTTGGATTTCATTAACTCTTTTTGTGGACATTCTAGACAGGGAGGTGGTAAGTAGACTTCTAAATCTCCTTTTATCAGTATGTTTAGCCATGAATATTAAATCATCAGCCGTTACACCACGAGGATGAGGTAAAACCTCTTTAGGTAATGGTGGGATTATGTCAGTTGCCCTATCAAAAATATATATATGTCCAGTTGGATCTCGGAATCTGATCTTAGCATGGGGATTGGCGATCACGGTTCTTCTAATATACTCGAAAGCTCCCTGTTCACTAAGGGAGTATGAAACATCCTTGAAGTGTAATTCTATCGAAACTCCGCTTGTTTTTACATCAACTGGTTTTTGGCTTAATATCAGTCCCTGGTTCTTTTTGACATCCATTTTGAATGTCATTTCTATTCCCTTAAGTTTTTCACCCTCATGGTAACCTGAAGTTACTTTAGCTGGTTTACCTGTAGTCATCTGGGAAAGTAATACACATCCACTGCATCCTAGACCTTGTTGACCTCTTGATTGGATGTTACGGAATTTAGAACCCGCAAACATGGTACAATATACTTTGGTTATAAATGCTTCGGGAATTCCCGGACCGTTATCTGAATGTTTTAAGATATAATGGTCTTTACCAACTCTTCTAAGGTCTACAGTTATTTCTGGTCGTATTCCAGCTTCTTCAGCTGCGTCTAGACTGTTAGTTATGAGTTCGTGGAAAACCATGGTTAGGGATCTTATTTTTCCAGAGAATCCTAGCATCTGCTTATTTCTTCTGAAAAATTCCGATGCTGTGAGTTCTTTAAACTCCTCAAAAAGTTCTGCTGCTTCTCTCTCCAAATTAAGCCTCCTTATATGGTTTGTTCTAATTTACAATTTTTTTTATTATTCGTTAAATAAAAAAAATTTTTAAGATTTAAAATTTAATTTAAATAAATTCTAATCAAATATAGTATCTAAATTTTTATATGAATTAATAATGAATATTTTTTTATTTCTTGGCTATTTCTTTAAATTCTTTAATCCTTAACTCACGGGTTTTATTCTCTAAAAATCCATAAACACTTTTATGCCTAGCACCATGTAAAATCATGTCTACAGCTTCTTTAGCTATCTGTATATGATCCAGATTACCAATGAGAGCTACAGTTTTACCATAAATGGAGATATCAACACCAGTCATATCCGTTATGATGTCCCGAGTTCTACCGTCTTTACCAATTATTCTCCCTTTTTGTCTTAGAATAGCTTTTTTTGATTTACCAACATAATCTGGGAGATTAATTATATCCAATATCATCTCATCTGAAGTGAGTTTCATAGCAACTTCTGGATTGAAACCTCTACCTATAGCTTTCACAATATATTTAGTCTTCCATACTGATAAAGGGTCTTCTGCTTCTTCCAGAGGTTCTATTGATATGCTACCGGATTCACTGTCTACGTCTATTTTAGTTTGAGTTATTTTTTCAATTTCTTTCTTGGCTGTACCATGTTTTCCAATTAAAATTGGAACCCTTTCACGGGGGATCTTAAGATATTCTACATTAATCAATTTTTTCACCTTAATCTAGGAAGTTATGGGCTCATGATGGTAACATAATTGCAATATTTATAATTATATTAAAATATTCTTTATAATATACTTTTCTAATCCTCATGAATCCATAATTTCACTTTTAATTTCATCTTCAGATATATTAACACCTAATTTTTTAAACGCCAGAGTTAAGTTGAGGATATCCCTGTTTAAAAGCTCTAATGAGAATGGATGATCCACAACTACCCCTTGGGATATATCAATAATAACGGGTTCATCATCCTTAATTAAAATATTAAAGTTTGATAAATCTCCATGAACAAGTTTAGCATCTTTATAAAGGATTTTAACGTAATTTATTAATGTTTTTGAAAGTTTATCTGGATCAGAGATGTGAGAATCCTTCATTAATGGGGCAGGATTTCCCTCTTCATCACCTATAAATTCCATCACTAATATGTTGTCTTTAGCAATTATGGGTCGAGGAACCCTAACATTATGTTCACGAGCTCTTTTAAGATTTCTAAATTCCTTGTTAACCCACGCGTTTACTACTTGACGCTTATTAGTGGTTCTAACTTTAAATCGTGGATCACCTTGTATATAATTTTGCATTTTCTTAAAATCTGAGGTAGTAATACGGTATATTTTCACGGCCACGAAATTACCATTCTCATCTAAACCTTTAAAAACGTTAGCTTCTTTACCAGTGCTAATAGCTCCGTTTAAAATATGAATATAACCATGATTAGCTAGTGTATAAAGGGTTTTCAATGTTTTATTATCAAATACTTCACTTCCCACTCTTCTATCAGCATCACTTTTTATTCGTTTCTCTGATAATAACTTTCTAAGATCAGCATCTGCCTTAGATATTTTTGACATAATTCTTAATCTCCAGAGAAAAACTTAAAAAGAAGTTTAAAAGTAAAAATGGGGGGGGGGATTTAAATGAATAAAAAAAATAATTTCCTTAAAAAAATCTTCTAATTCCCTTAAATGATAATATTTACAAAAAGCAGAATATTTTAATTAAAAAATTTTGCTTTACAAAGTAAAAATTTCTTTCTTTTATAATTTAAGGTAACCTCGACGTTCTAACCAGTTAGATTCCGTTCGGGTGTATCTCCATATAACATCTGCTTTTTCATCACTCTGGAAATCCCATGGTTTTACTAAAACTACGTCCCCTTCCCTGATCCATATCCTTTTTTTCATTTTTCCAGGTATCCGGGCAAGTCTTACTATTCCATCAGCACATCTAACTCTGAGCTTACCATGGCCCATGATTTGTTCCACCACTCCGGGTATTTCACCCCGACGAGGTGTTCTAACTCTTCTAAATTCTTGAGTTGGTTGAATTGGTCCTTTACTCAAATACTCTCCTCCTATCTTTATCTAAAATTTTATTAAATTATCGTAAATTGGTCTTACAAAATATGTCATAAAATATAATTTTAAAATTTATTCTGATACTGTAAGTATTCCGTTAAATTTCTTCTAATAAACGAAGTATTATAATCGATGATACAAAAAATATCTAATTTGACATATGATTATTAAGTGAACACTTAACTCCTTATTTATATAGTATTTTGATATATATAAAAAGAAGTATTTTGATTCAAATAAATACATGAAATTTATTGAAATAAAATCATTAATCATAAATTTTGAAATAAACGAAGAATTTAAAGATTATTACTCATAAGCATATTTTACTTCTAAAATTATTTTTAAGTAAGAATTTAATTTTAAATCAAAACGGATAATGATGAAATGGGAAATCAATTCTTAAATATAATGAATCCTGAAGATGCGGAAAAAATCATTTCAAATCTTCCATTTAAAAAAAAAGTAGAAAAATTAACTATAGAAAATGCTTACCAAAGAGTTCTCTCCGAAAATATATATGCACCAATTAATCTACCTCCATTCAAAAGAGCAGCCATGGATGGCTACGCACTAAAGGCGAAAGATACTTTCAGAGCATCAGAAGATAAACCATCATCTTTAAAACTTTTAGAAGTAGTAATGGCAGGTGAAGTCCCACAAAAAAAAGTAGAAGAAGGAACCTGCATCGAAGTAAGCACCGGTGCACCCATACCAGAAGGTGCCGATGCCGTAATCATGATAGAATTCGCTGAAAAAAAAGATGAAAACATTCTAATGCTTGAAAGCGTAGCTTCCGGAGCCAATATCTCAAATGAAGGTTCAGATGTAAAGAAAGGAGACCTATTACTCCAGGAAGGAGAATTCATTACACCAGATAAAATCGGTGTTTTAAGTGCAATTGGGCTTTCAAAAATCCCCGTATATGTACAACCACAAGTAGCAGTAATTTCCACTGGAAATGAAATAATAAAACATAACGAGACGCTAGAATACGGGAAAATATACGACATAAACTCTTATACCATATTCAATGCAGTGAAATCCTGCGGATGTCAACCAATACATTCTGAAATAGTAAAAGATGATTTCGAAATCTTAAAAAATAAAATTATAGAATTCAAAGATGCAGATATTATTATAACATCTGGAGGAACTTCAGCTGGTGCTGGAGACGTTTTAAGACTGGTTTTAGATGAGATGGGTGAAGTCTTAGTTCACGGAATAGCAGTTAAACCAGGCAAACCAACTATAGTCGGCTTAATCAAAGATGAAAAAGAAGGCCAAATCATATTTGGACTCCCCGGATACCCCGTATCAGCTTTAATGATTTTCTATGTTTTCATTGCTCCATTTTTAAGGAAAATATCCTCCTTAACTGACAGAAATGTGGAAAATAAAAATATAAAACTTAAATTATCCCGAAGATTTAGACCCGCCCGTGGAAGAAAACAGTATGTATTAGTAAAAATACGGGAAAATCAAGCACATCCAATTTTAAAGGATTCCAGTGCAATCACCGCTCTTGCTGAAGCTGATGGATATTTTGAAGTGCCTAAAAATGTGGAGATATTGGAGGAAGGGTTAACTGTGACCGTAGTGCCTCTTTATTATTTTAAATAAATTTACAATATCTTTGAGTGATTTAAAAGTAAATTTCCATAAAATTCAAAACTTTTTTATTTTTCAGAGTCGGTAAAGTTATTGGGTGTTGGGACATTTTTTTTTATTTCAAAAAAAACTATTTTTTAATGATCATAAAAGGATTGGGTGAAAAAATAGGAAGATTTATTTAAATTTCGTATATAGTAATACTTTTATTAAAGAAATTTTCAAATTATAAAAATTGCTAAGGTACCTGTACGGGTACTTTAAGGAATTTGAAAAAGAAGTAATAGACGTTATTTTTATTTTTCTCGGATTCATAAATTCCCGATTCTCAGATTTTTTTTTATTCGATTTTTTACATTCTATAGTAATACTTTTCCTAAATTATTTTCCAAAATATTTTTTTTTATAAACATTTCTATCCACTTAAAAAAATCCTTCCTTTATTATAAATAAATCTAAAAAAAACTTTTTAAATATAATGTCATTGGTTTTTACTGCTTGGTTGGCGTAAACAGGCCCGTCAGACCAAACTGCAGTAGCCGGTCATCCACAAAAAAAATCCTTTAAATTTAATTAAAAATCCATTCTTAAGCCATCATCTAAAGTTTTCAAAATATAATGTTTTCAAGTTCAAATTCCAAATTTTTACAAACTCTCCCTTTATACTATATACATTACGCGTATGACGTATTGCTTAACATACTCAAAAATACTTTTAAATCCATAATTTATTATCTTAAATAATAATATATTTAGTTAATATATCATATTTTTCATGAATTTACAACTAAAAAAGAAGGAATTCAATATAAAATCATAAAATAAAACAAAATTTACATAAATCTGACTTAAAAATGAAGAATATTGTATATATGCTCAAAATACTGAAATTTAATAAATATATAGTCCTGTAATTCCAGAAGGCACACACAAATGCACAATAAAACTTCATAATATATTATTGAACAACGAGCTGTAATGAAAAATTACTACCAGGACAAACTTAACTAGACGAACTTAAAAGAAAATAGAAAACATCCTGACGGAAATAACCAACACATTTACCAAGACAAATGGAAAAATGGACACAAAAACATGGAAAAACACAATAACACCCAAATTTACAGACCCATTTTTCAATTAAATTTTAAAATTTTTTTTTAGTGAATAAATCATTCCACATTCTTATTAGAAGTAATCATCTCATTATAAACAGCTTAAATTATTAAAGCATAAGTATATATTTAAAAATCTCTTGATGATCATTATAGAGAAAAAATTGTTTTTATTTAAATAATGGAGAGATTTTAAATGGATGAAATGGAGAGTACCCAGCAACCTAGGGAAAAAGTTTTATTTGATACTAGACCCCGATTTACAATAACTTTAAGTTCAACTTTCATTAAATTCTTCATTTTACTGGTATTTGTATATTTATTTACAACATTATTAGCTTATGTGGCCTCGATCCAAAATTTCCTGGTTAACTATGTGAGATTACCTCTAGTGGAATCTGTCAGTTATCTACTAGTCATATTAATATTTGTACTTTTCTTATGGATTCTTTGGGATATTATTTCATGGAGAGCGATCCATTACATGCTAACTACCGATAGAGTGGTGGTTGAAAGAGGCGTATTAAGGAAAAATAAGGTTTACATGCATTATAATAAAATTCAAGATGTTGATATATCACAAGGAATAATGGAAAGAATTTTCAAGGCAGGCGACATTGAAATATGGGGTGGCCATGACCGAACCCAGTTGATAATGGAACATGTACCGAACCCAGCCCAAGTTGATAACACTATAAATAGACTGATCCAAGGGGATGATATTGGATTCAGGAAACATCAACGATCCGAAGATCGTAAATCCGTGATTAACGATTATGGCAAAAAATTTAAACAATCCGAAGACGATAACTCCGTGATAAATGGTCACGACAAAAAATTTAAACAATAAACAAAAGAAATTAAATATTATTTCTTTTCAGGGATGAAATTGGATAAAGCTAATGAAATAACACTAGCAAATGCTTCAATTAAATGCCTCTGTTCACTACTTATTTTAACATCTGAAGATAACGCCATAACACCCATAATTTTCTCTTGAGCCTTTAATGGAATATGAAACCATTTAGATGAGGATAATGTTTCAGTTCCATATCCTGCGGCCTTTCCATGTTGAAAAGCCCAAGTTGCCACCCCATTTTCATGCTCATCAAAATCTCTTTTAGTTCCAAATCGGGAAACAACCTCCAGATTATTAGTATTACTAGGTAAGAGTATTAAAACATCATAATTAAATGATTCAGATATATATCTAGTGCTTTTTTCTAAAATTGTATCCAAATCATGCGAAGTTAACAAATCCTTACTTAAATCATACAATGAAGATATAAATGTTTCACGTTGACGGGTGTATCCCACCTGCTTCTTAACAGTATCTGCTAATAAACTGGTTATAACTCCA
>Ga0182014_10002373_pt1 | contig 23835 bp, 18 predicted proteins | sample 612S2DmetaG_FD_120489 | JGI IMG/M metagenome (GOLD analysis project Ga0182014, IMG submission 120489) | Permafrost microbial communities from Stordalen Mire, Sweden - 612S2D metaG | ecosystem: Environmental > Terrestrial > Soil > Wetlands > Permafrost | place: Sweden: Stordalen | collected...
CGGGCCTCTGGCATGGTGATGCTTCAGGTCACCACGCATTGCTGCGTGAGACGGGTTCAGGTCACAATGCCTGGGTCAGTTTTGGAAAGCAGGGGTGGGTAAATTCTCGCGAGCGCCGAAGGCCGCGATCATGTGATCGCGGAATTGCTCGTGGGATTTGTGCCCGTGCCCCCAGCCGGAACGCTTCAATGGGGCCGCGATCATGTGATCGCGGAATTGCGGCAACTGCTGCAAGAACGGCGCGGCCAGCCAGGCTTCAATGGGGCCGCGATCATGTGATCGCGGAATTGCCAAAACGGTACGCCGGTTTATGGAGGCTATGTGCGGCTTCAATGGGGCCGCGATCATGTGATCGCGGAATTCCTGTTCGCGGGTTTCGGCGTGATTCTGATTTACGTGCTTCAATGGGGCCGCGATCATGTGATCGCGGAATTCAACGACTACGCGGCTCACTTCATCTACGCGGCGAAGCTTCAATGGGGCCGCGATCATGTGATCGCGGAATTCGAGAAGAAACTCGGCAGGCGGCTGCGCGATAACGGCTTCAATGGGGCCGCGATCATGTGATCGCGGAATTTCGGAGGCCTGATCGGCTTCCGGTGGCTTTACAATCGGCTTCAATGGGGCCGCGATCATGTGATCGCGGAATTTGGCGGTAGCGCAGGGGGAGCAGGATGCCCGCGCGTTGCTTCAATGGGGCCGCGATCATGTGATCGCGGAATTGTTACCCGCGTCGCGGATGCGATTGTGAAAGCCGCGCTTCAATGGGGCCGCGATCATGTGATCGCGGAATTAGCCGTATGCGATTCTGGGCTGCGGCGATATCATCTGGCTTCAATGGGGCCGCGATCATGTGATCGCGGAATTAGGAATACGAGAGCGGGAATTGCGGGCTGCTTTGCTGCTTCAATGGGGCCGCGATCATGTGATCGCGGAATTGAAGCACCCCATACCGCCCGTGGTGCAGGCTCATTTCCTGCTTCAATGGGGCCGCGATCATGTGATCGCGGAATTCCATTCTCCCCACTCCAGCCACGCGGGCGAAGATCCGCTTCAATGGGGCCGCGATCATGTGATCGCGGAATTTCGCCGCGATTGCCGAGGACGACGACCCCATCGAAGCTTCAATGGGGCCGCGATCATGTGATCGCGGAATTGACTATTTTCATGGCGGTGCGGCGGGGATTTGGGAGCTTCAATGGGGCCGCGATCATGTGATCGCGGAATTAGGCGCGCCGTAGGACAGGCCGGAGGTAGTCCCGGTGCTTCAATGGGGCCGCGATCATGTGATCGCGGAATTATGCGCCTGCTCCCAAGAAGAAAGCCGCCCCCAAGAGCTTCAATGGGGCCGCGATCATGTGATCGCGGAATTATGCCGGCGACGGCAGGGCTGATCGAGGCGTGGTGGCTTCAATGGGGCCGCGATCATGTGATCGCGGAATTCGCCTCCCTTCTATCCTATTCTGTTTTCAAGGACCTGTGCGCTCGTTTGCGAGCGCCTCACTATTCTCCTACCGACACGCCATACCAAACCGATCCTCCGCGCCTCTAACTGTCGCTATTGCCATACTTTAGCTGTTCGCGAGCGCCTCCCGATTAGTCGCTCCCGGCCTGGCGCTCGCATCCGACTACCGCGTAGTGAACACCGGATATTCGCCAATTTCTCCCTCCAGGACGCGCGCCAGCAGCCGCGACTGGATCTCAAGAAGTCGCCGGTAACTGACCCGGTATTCAAACAGAGGATGGGTCACCAGCGTGTCCATCCGCATTTCATACGCCCGGAAAAATGCTTTTCGGCCGCCCGCCGTCAGCGCAACCGCGCCCCCGGCCCGCACGAAGTCCCGCGCCGTGACCATTCCCGTGTTTATCGCAGTGAGCACCGCCGAGTCCACAATTAGCGAACGAAACGGTTCCATCAAATCCAGCGCCAGCGCCGGCCGCCCGAAGCGCGGCTGGTGATAAAACCCCACATATGGATCGAACCCCACCGCGTAACACGCCACCGTCAGATCCTTCGTGAGTAGGCTATATCCCAGCGACAGCATGGCATTCACTGGGTCCCTAGGCGGGCGCCGATTCCGCCCGTCCATTTCGAACGGTAAGGGACTCGCCCCCTCCACGTCATCGGGCTTCATCATCCCCGCGAATTCCCCGAAGTACATCCGCGCCGCATTCCCCTCGATGCCCAGGAGCTCCTCCAATGAACCGGCCTCCTCCGCCCGCTCTGCCATCTCCTTCATACCCGCCAATATTTGCCGGTTCGGCTCCACGTGGTTGCGCTGCAATAGCGTTCTCTGGTTGCGAACCTTCCCCGCTACCAGTCGCCGCGCGATGGTCCGGGCGAAATATTCCTGCTCCGCCAGGCGAAACTGGTTACGCCGCAGAAATACGTTCTTCGTGTTCAATCCAATCGTGATTCCATAGAACCACCCGCCCATCGAGAAATAGCAGATTGGCACTTCCGCCTCGCACAGCGCTTGCACCGCCTGCGTCGTCACCTGCACATTCCCCATCAGGTTCACCTGACATATCTCGCCGATCCGCACTTCTTGCAGCAGCTTCTCTTTATCCTTAACCTGCAACACTGTCCCGCTCTTCCCCAACTTCACTCCCTGGCTGTTCAAATACAACGGTCTCAGCTCGTTGCGCGGCGTCATCATCGGACGCACCTCGCGCTTCATCGGCTTACGCCAAGGCACATCGAACAGTGCCAGTTGCCGCGGTTCCTCGACCTCCTCCGCTGCCCGCCACGTCTCGTCCGGCAGGCAGATCCCCACTAGCGAGCACCCCGGACACTTTGGCGAATCCACCAGCGGCGCCGGAATGCCTCCAGCCTCCGCCAGACCCCAAGCCTCCAAGATCAGCGCCTCCGTCTCCGCGATCAGCGCCACGTCGAACGTCACATGCACCCGCTGCCCCGTCTTACGGTAATACGCTACGCCTTCCTCACACCGGTACCCGTTCTCCCGCAGCACAATGCCCTGGACTGTAAGTTGCGCCCGATCGCTTGGCCACAACTCAAGACCTTCCGCTCCATCCCGCGGATGCCCGTGCTTATAATCCACCGGCGTCACCACGCCGCCCTCGACCTCCACCAGGTCCATCTTCGCGATCACCCGCAGCCGTTCGCTCGCCAGGGTCACACTTCGCGAGTGGATCGATTGCGGCAACTCACCCGCGTCCGGCAGCGCCGTCGCCTTAGCATCCACGCGCCGGTGCTGAATCGAACCCTCGACCGTATCAACGCTTTCCGCGAATAGCCCCTCTACCCATTCATAGAAGAACAACCGTGCACAGTATGCGAACTCGTTGACCATCCGCGCCGGCAAGTAATCCGGCAGTTCCCGCTTCGCTTCGATCTGTATCGGCAGAGCGCCCATGGTGGACTCCTCACACGATAATGCACGGCGAATCGAGCGCCGTGTACGGTTTGCCTAGCGCCGCAATCACGCGGTCTCCCCGCCCCTCAGCGGGTCCCAGGTTCACGAAGAGCACCTGATCCTCGGTATGGTGGATAATCGCCGCCAGTTCTGCCCGGCACCGCGCCAGATCGGTAGCCGTTAACTGGCACTCGAACACCGAATATTGCAAATGGTCCCCGTACCCGCGCATTGTCTGAAAGACCTTGCGAAGGCGTTTGTCGTCGCAGATATCGTAGCAGATCAAGTAAGAAAATCGCATCGGAACTACCTCGACCGATCAAATTGCCCCAATCCAAAATGGCAGCCGTAGCCCAAGCTGAAAGGAGCTGGCACGGCTTCGGGAAACTCAATCCTGAACCCATATCCCGGACGCGGCGCATCAGCTTTACGGTTGCGGCGAAACTCCACCCACTCGAATAAGCCCGGAGACTTTGGCAGCAGTCGAACATCAATCGGATTAGGCAAGCGATGGTTGCGACACTCCCGACACACTTCGGCTTTCAAGAATTCTTCCACCGACCCGCGGCCCCTGCGCCAATGGCGGGGCGCGACAAAAGGCGTCTTGCTCTCCACTTTTTTGATGCGAGGCCGTACGGACTCATCATCGCAACGACCGCGCCACGTGCCCACGGTACGGATGCCCTCTTCAGAACCACTCTGATACAACGAATGCACTTGCAATATGGCCCGCAATTCCGACCCGTCGAAGCCCTCTTCGCTCCGGGTGTAAATCAGGACACTGCTGATCCGTCCCAAGTCATTTCCAAGAGGCAGAATGAAGGCGTGCTGGTGGCCACTGAGCGGACTGCCGTCGGAACTCTTGCCGCTGAACTTGGGAGAAACTTTCGTGGGATCACGCACGAGCCTCTTGTGAATCCCCATGAGCCTTACTCTGATTTGTTCGGCAATCTCAACCGTTGCGGTGACCAACGGTAAGACCGGAGCGGCCAGCGCGAGGAGTATCGCTTGAGTGCCGGCGGCGTTTTCCCGAAGCGGCTTGGGTACGCGGGTCATCAGTGCCGCGAGCGGGCGGACATACTGCACCATCCGCATCGCCGGAGGCAGGCTGCGCCGGTCTTTCAGAAACTCCGCCGTGGAGTATGCGATGGCCTCCAGCCATGGCCGCGTCTCGTGGTACTCGGTCGCTGGCGTGGCGCAAGCTACCGGAATGGTCTCGCCGCTCTGATCTGTTTCCGCCAGAGGTTCGCACCGGATGGCAGCCCTCACTTCGCCTTCAAATATTTTTGCCTCTACCCATGACTCCGAGCGGCCCACAAAATTCAGCGATCCCAGCAGACGTTCGAGTGTTTCGCGTTGCTGTGTCGCAAGTTGCACGTTCGGCCAAGTCAAATAGCACGACTCACCGGGGCTTACCGCCACAAAGGCGTCAAAGATCAGGCTCTTATCTGTCGGGTCTTCGGTATTGCTGTTCAAATAGCTACGAGTATGCGAAGCCGTCGCGATCGGCAGCGCGAATCGTGGCGCCTCCGCTGAAAGCGCCCTGAATACTTCAGCCACCGTGGCCTCCGGCAGATACGGATGCTTACGCTTCCAAGCGTCGTACAAAGAGCGCAAGAGCCTGTATGGTGAAGGAGGCCATTCAGCTACACCCTCATTCACATGGCGTCCCCAGGGCGTCGCGTGAAAACGGTGCGCCGGAAAACGCAATTCAATGGTAGTCATGCCGGAGCACCGCTGTTTTCGGCTTCGGATTCCTTTTTCTTCACGATTTTCACCGGCGTCTCGACCTCCGTGACTGCCGGATCGGCGAACTGGGCCTTGCACGCAACAATCTCAGCCCTCACCGCTTCGAGCAATGCGTCTTCGTCCGGCACCACGAAACCGGTCGGCATCATGACCACGATGTTGCCTGACATGAGGAGATCGCACGCGGTACGCAACCGCAGATGCGCGGTCAGGAACCGCCGAACCTTCATCAGCGCCAACGCGGTCAATAATCGTACCGCCGGTTCACCTAACCCGTAGCCACGGATCAGCGCCAAATCGAGATTGAAATACGCCTTGATCGTTTTCGCGGTAAACTCGATCCGGCTGTAGGGGACATTGCTGTAAACGCCCTTTTCCCCGGCGTCCGCCTCGGCAACCTGTAGTTCCCCCTTCGGGTCCACCGGGCTGTTCTTCACGCCTCCTGAAATCACCTTTCTGACGCCCTCCGCTTCAATGAAGCCGGTTACGGCGCGAGGTGCGCGAACCCGGCCCCCCGCCAGCAACGAAAGAAAAACGCCGTGCAGCAAGCTGTTCGGATCGTATTTGAACAAGGTGGCGTAGATCGGCTTCCAATCCATCGGGCGCTTCGGGTTGTATTTCATCTCAAGGGCAAGCTGATCGCGAAACTTCTTGTTCAAGAGGAAGTAAGGCGACCCTATTCGGTGGGCCTCAACCAGCGAACTGGTCCGCACCGGGCTGCCTGCTCCGGTAAGAGTGGCAACAACATAAGGCAGGCCGCTTAGACTCGTGGCCATGTCGGGACCATCGCCATCCAGACAGGTCGTTTCCAGGCGGTTGGCGACGGATTGAGCGCTCTCCACCAGCAACATGTCCATTCCATCCGGCCGCGTGTATTGGGCAGCGCCAAGATCGGCGAAACCAGTCGGCTGGAATCTTTCGCCTTGGGCCGGACGTAACTCCGCTTCCAACAGAATCCGCGGAGCCTTTTCGAGCTTTGTCCAATCGATCAAGTCATTTCTCCCTAATAGTAGATTTGCCGCAACGCGGCACTATATGGAACGGGTATTAACAAACACGCCGCCAGGCGTGTGCCATCGAATCCGCCCTGGAAGTTCGCCTCAATGGGTCGCAGCCCAGCATTCTGCAGCCGCCGTATGACGATCCGTGCAGCTTGCCCAACATCGCCCGCCGTTAGCGCCGCCAAGACACTTAGGTCACCCGTCAGGAAAACATCACCGGCCGCCGTGGAAACGGAGTTGGGGAGGAACAGTTGCTTCAGCAGCGCGTACACGGGCCAAGCCTCGACTTCATCTTCGGATGGCGATTTGATCGGTTCGATCTTCTGCCAGTCCGCAAGCGTAAATGCGAATAACAGGTCTTCGATAATGTTTTCATCCGTCGATTCTTCGAGGAACCGCATAACATCTTCGACATTGGCTCGACACCGTGAACCCAGTGGATTATGTTTGCTCCCCCGCGCCTCAGCGAGCATAATCCGCCGTTCCAGTGCGTGCGTCATCCTCTCCGCCAGATTCGTTCCACCCCACGCGAACTGCGCGCTCGTCTGGTCCAGATGGCCTCGAAAACCGCCGACATCGGGGTGCCAGATGCCTGCCACTGCCGCAGCGATCCGCGCTTCTGGGCAGTAGGCAAGCTGGACCAACCACTCCTGGCCGAGGTGCTTTGAAATACGCACCGCTTTGCCGGTCGTGAGAATTCGGCGGTATAGGCGTCCCACCGCCGCCGCAACGTCTCGAAGGCCGTCTGCTCCCCCGCTGACCATCAAAGCGTAGATGGTTTCATCAACTCGCCTCCGCAAACTTTCGTATCCTGCGGGGCTATCCCTCACTTGCCGATCGATCTCACCCAGTAGCGGAGCTAACTGCCGCACCAGATCCGTTTCCCGCCGGTCCTGGACTTTGAACCGCCCCGCTGGCAAAGCGATATAGCTGTCGCCTCGGCGCTTCAGCAAATTGTAGCGCACGAATCCGGCGATCCCCTTATCCACTCCCAGCATGCACGCAGCTTGCGCGAATTCCAGTCCGTTCTGTGCCGGCTTGCCATCAATTGCCGCGCGCCCCTCGCGCAGAAGCGACCTCAACTCCACGTACCGCGCAGGCCGCTCCCATATGGGAGCCCAGATCTCAGCACGCGTAAGGCCGGCGTCACTCGCGGACGCTGAGGCATATCCAACGGGCGTTGCCCTGACCGTGAACGGGCTGCACAAAAAAGACCGGTACGCGACACCTTGCCTGCGATACAGCCCAGCAGCCCACGAAGCTGCCCCTTCCAGCGTCAGGATGAAACTCCACGGGTTGGCAGGACTACCATTAGAGATTCCCGGTCCTTGGTTGAACCCGCCAGCCCTGCCCGGATCATATTGCCCGACAGATCCCGTATTGAAGCCGTCCGTAGCGGTTCCGAACAGTGCATTAGCCAGTAGGTTGGCCACAGGCGTTTTCCGATCTGGTGCGATCAGCAACCCGGCTAGAGATTCCATGAAGTTGTTTGTGTAGTCCAGGCGCCCTTCGTTACCGCCTGTCCCGAGAATTGGTGCAAACGCGCGTTTGCCCTCAGCCGAAATGCCAACGGCGGCGTCCAGCCAATCAACGCACGCATCGGGGAGACCATTCCTGCAATCTTGCAAAATACAGCCCCGGCGTTCGTCCTCCTCCGCCGTGGAAGCCCCCTTTCCCAGCCTCACCTGCGGAATCTGTTGAGCAAACTGTATCGCCGCGCGATACACGGCAAATCGGCTGTCGGTGGTACCGATGATGGCCTCGATTCCCACTTTCCGGTCCTTCGGGTAGAATCCGCTGCCACCATTCCATGGAGCCAAAATCGGCGTTGGCGAGTAGCGCTTCAGGAAAAATGCCGCTAGCGCCTCTTCATCCAACGTAGATTCCAAGCAGAAGCACGCCCGACCCCACCAGCCCCGCGCCTCCGTATCTTCCTGCTCCGAAACTAGGCGCAACACCGCCAGCGCCTTCAAATAGCTTCCGAGCGGCTCGGCCGTGCATCCGAAAAGAGAAATCATACTCATTTCAGATCCTTACCGGCCTTCTCACTGCCTCGTTCATCGGCCGCGCGCAGCAGCATCTCAAGATATGCCAACCGAAAAGGCCCGAGCGCATCGCGCAAGCGTAGCGCTCGCTCCGTCCACGAAGCCCCGCCGTCTTTCCCAAGGCCGAGCGCCGTCACTCCCAGCGTGAGCCCAGTCGCGGGACGCTCAAATCCTCCGCCTAAAGAGCACGCCAGCAAAACATCGCCCTCCAGAATACCGCGCACACAATCGCGGCCTGTATCCCGTTCCCCAGGCATAGATCGAATTGAAACGCGAACCCGGCCATGATGTGCGGCGGTTACATACGCCGCTAACTCGCTCGCCCCTATCGCCAACATCGCCAACGCGCTTGCCAATTCGTGCCGGAAGAATGGCCGCGAGTGGCCGCGCGCTGCTTTTCCTCGCTCCTGTTTCGCCAGAATCTCCGCGTAGGGTTCCGGTCCATTATGCAGAGTCGCCTGCATGATCGGGTGCGCCTTGCCCCAGTCGTGCTGGCGCGCAGCGGTTTCCAAGTCAGCCCTGTATGGCTTTAGGCCCAGGTCAGCCAAAGCATCCAACAATGCTCGCATTTCCGAACAGACCTGTTGAGTGTGATCCTCTAACGACTGCCGGTAAGTGACAAACGACTTCCTCTCATCCTTCAATCCTTCCGGTGCTGTTCCATCGATTCGCTTAATTGGCTCCACCGAATCGGCGCTGTCCGGCGACCAACCCAGATCAGGCGCGTACTTGCCTTCTGACGCGTGCAGCAGCAGTGTCAGGCCCGGATAAATTGCAGTTGGAATTGGGCGAATCCACTGAGCGGTGAGTGAATTCCAACTCCAAAAGGCCGTCTTCCTCGCCAGTTCCTTCGCTTCCCCAATGGGCGCTGGACATAATTCCGCTTCGTCGATTTCCGACATGCTTTCAGATGGATCTCCACTGCCCCAATCGCGCCACGCCACGTACACATCGCGATCCCCTCCGCTTCGCACAAACCGAGAGATGTCGATTTCATTGCCGCCCAGATCCGAGCTCGTATCGAACAAGTCCATTACGTCCGCCCGCCGCACAACGTGTTGCCAAGGCGGCGGCGCCGCGGCCGGAGGCAAATCCGCCGGGGCGGCGGAGTTCAATCCCTCCAGCAAAGCGCGAGCCTCTTCCACCTCGCCTACGTCGTAAGGGATACACACTTCCTCATGTTCCCGAGGCTTTAACACCTCTGCTTCTGACCATGCCTTCCGCTTTGCAGTCAAAGGCCGATCCACCCAGTGAATTTGGCAACCCGTTTGCATGCCATACCGGTTCACGCGCCCGAACCGCTGCACCATGCTCGAATATGGCGCCAGGTCTGTAACCAGCAGCGCAGCGTCCAAGTCGATACCCGCTTCAATCACCTGTGTGGCAACTATGATCTTGCCCTCCGCGACTAGATCACCCAACGCCGCCTTCAAATGATCCGCGCGTTCCGCCGCGCGGAATCGTGAGTGAAGGAGCCTGACCTCTGCTGGCGTCTTTTTCTCCAACTCCTGACGGATTTCCACCGCCCGCCGGACCGTGTTCGCAATCACCAGCGTGCGCGTACCGGACCGGTGCTGCGCCGCCACGAAGTCAGCCACCCCGCCCGGCATGCGGCATTCAACTGGCGCGCGCTTTATTTGCTTTTCAGCGTGAACGCGCGCCCAAACAACTTTGTTTTCGAGGTCGTTCTCGTCCGGCTCTATGACTCGAATATCCCCGGCAAGCGGCGCGAAATCAACAGTTCGCAGCCAGGCTGGGTTGAACGTAGCTGAGACCCAACACGTAGGTGCTGAACCGATGCACCCGAACTGCTCCCGAAATGCTGCGAGCTGAGTCGAAGTCGCCAGCCCATCGCCAAGCAGTTGCACTTCATCCAGCACCCACTGGCAGTCATTGTTTAGGAGCGCAAAGTCGATCGGCCAGCGAAAGGGGCTCCGCGCATATCCCCGATTCAGCGCCCGGCTCAGCAAGATATCTTGCGTCCCCACCAGCACAGCAGTTTCATCCGGCATCAACGTCAAGTCGTTGTCTACGCTGCCTCCGAGCAAACGGCAGACCCGCACCGGGCCGAGCAACCTGGCTTGCTGCAATCGGCAGACGTGGCCTTCCACCACTAATGCTACTTGCTCGGTCAGTGCTCGTCCCGGCAGACACCACGCCAACCTCCTGGGCGTCCTCAGTGGCGCTGTGCTCCGCCCGCACAGCCATGAAATGAGGACCGTGTCCGTCTTGCCCAATCCGGTTGGGGCTTTAAGAATCATCCGCTCTGAGGCTTGGTGATGAAACCGCTCTTGAAAAGGGAACGGCTGCCGACCGCCGGTCGCGGTAGAATAAAAGTCCGCGTAGTTCATGCGTTCGCCACCCTAGCGACCGATCCAGGCCGCACAACGGAGAGATAAGAATGCGGGTGTGTCCACCGCAAAGCGGTCCGCAAATTGCCTCTCGGCCGAACAACCAGAGAGATACGGTAGCCGCCTCGGCCCGCGTGTTTTTTCACTGTTATCCTCTGCCCAAAGGGCAACACGATGATAAACGTGGACGCATATGCTGCTGAAGGCATGGTTCACGGCTGGCAATGCTGCCTAACCATGCTGCCAACAGGTTTCGACAACTATAATTATCGGCTCTGTTCTCTCGAACGTCAATAACTTCGAATTGAGCCATGCAAAAAGTAAGTTTGTAAACTATGGTTGGGACATTTGTCGGTAAGCCACCAGCTGGCCGGCAAACCATGACAAAAACCACAAGGAAAGAATTGCTGTCGGTCATCAAGGAAAGGTACCTGAAAGCCAAGCGCAAAGAGAAAACGGAGATATTGGACGAGTTCTGCAAGAGCACCGGCCATAACCGCGAATACGCCATCCGCATCCTGCGGGCGGGGTACGGTTACGCGGCTTCGATGTCGCGCAAGCGGCATCGGAGATACGGCTCGGCGTTCCTGGCGCTCGTCATCAAACTTTGGGAATTGCTGGAATATCCGTGCGGCACGAGATTGAAGCCGCAGCTCGCGCCATTGGCCGAAGCATTGATTCGCGCCAAGGAGATCACGGTTTCAGAAGACGAGGCCAGGCAACTCCGCGCGGTGAGCGCGAAGACGCTCGACCGCCGGTTGAAACGCGAACGCGAGATGCGGCATCTCGCGCGGAACCGCGGCATGACCCGCCATGGGTCGCTCGTGAAATCGGCGATACCGATACGGATCACGGACTGGGACGCAAAAGAAATCGGCTTCATGGAAATGGACACGGTCGCCCACAACGGCGGCGACCCGTCGGGAACCTTCGTTTACAGCCTCGATATGGTCGAGATTGCGACGGGCTGGTCGGAGCAGGCGGCCGTCTTGGGCAAAAGCGAGGAGGCGGTCGTCAACGCCATCAAGGAAATCCGCGCCGGGTTGCCGTTCGCGCTCAAGGGATTGGACAGCGACAGCGGGGGCGAATTCGTGAACTGGCACATGGTCAGGTATTGCGAGGGGGAAAAACTGTTCTTCACTCGCAGCCGGCCGAACAAGAAGAACGACAACGCCTATGTGGAGCAGAAGAACTACACCCATATCCGGAAATGGATGGGCTACCGGCGGTATGACGCGGAGGCGCAGCGGGATTCGATGAACGATTTGTACCGGAACGAACTGCGCCTCTTCAACAACTTCTTCCGGCCGGTGATGAAAATCCTGAAGAAGGAGAAACTGAACAATTCCATCTGCAAAAAGACGTACGGGGCGGCTCTCACGCCATACCAGCGCCTCATGCAGGCCAAAAGCATTCCGCCTGAGACAAAAGCCGAACTCCGGAAGCTGTACGAATCATTGAACCCCGCACAGCTCAAGAAGGAGATCGGGGCCAAGCTCAAGCGGATACAAAAATCATAACAAACTAACCGCCAGCCATGGAAACTTACCTGCAAATGTCCCAACCGGAGCGCCGAAACCTACTTTCTTAGATGACTAAATGCGTAACTTTCCATGGTTTCTAAAGGATATATTATAAAGCTGTCTTGCCGCCCAAGGTTTGCGCTGAGCCAGCTCTAATTGTAGTTGTGTACCTTCTATGGCTTGATCAGGCGTTTTGACAACCAGTCTTCCACGGCTCCCCGGCCGCCCCGTCTCCCTCCCCTCTTGACCAGTTACGGCTGTGCCCGTAAAATTCTGAGAGCTTTTTGAAAACGCTTTGCCGGTTGGCAGAGCAATTCTAATTTTCTAAAGCAGAGGAGAAACACGAATGGAATCGACGCTTATCGCGCACGTGGACACGCAACTCATCACGCGGGAGGAGTTGGCACTCGTGCCAACGCCGCCCGGAACCGCAACGCACAGACCCATCCCGCACCACGAGGTCGTGGACGCCCTGGTGGAAACCTTGGGCTTCCGCCACATCGGGGTGCACAAGATGGAATTCGCCGTGTCGCAGGATGGCAACAAGTGCTTCGGGTTGATCGAAATGGAGCACGGCTTCACCGGCGCCAGGTTCGCCCTGGGGCTTCGGAACTCGCACGACAAGACAATGCGGCTTGCGCTTACGGTGGGCTATCGTGTTTTCGTCTGCGACAACATGGCCTTCCACGGCGATTTCCAGCCGGTACTCGCGAAGCACACCAAGAACTTCATTCTCAACCGGGCGCTCTCCGGCGGCATCGACGACATGCAACGGAATTTCAAGCCGATGGTGGAAGCGGTGGATCGGTGGAAGGACTCCCAACTCTCGGACGTTGCCGCGAAGATGATTATCTACCGCGCGTTCGTGGAAGCGGAGCTTGAAGTCCCGCGGCACCTCGACCGCAAAGTGCATGAGATGTATTTTGATCCGCAGCATGACGAGTTCCGGCCCCGCACGATGTGGTCGCTCTCAAACGCGTTCACGTCGGCGTTTAAGGAACTCGATCCGATACCGCAGTACAAGGCGACGGGCAAAGTCGCCGGGTTTCTAGAAGCCACGGGCGTAGCATCAACCTGACGTTTACCAAATCGGATCGCAACAGGAATCTCCCCTGCTTCGTCTGCTTCATGATCCAGCCGACGGCTTCTTCCCGTCGGCTTTTTTTGTCCTGGTTAAATCCCCGAACCGCTACCGATAACGCAATGCGGTTAAGTCAGGCTCGGGAGACGGTCTGACGTTGGTCCGCTTGGCCAACCTACCTTTCAACACACTGGCCAAAAGTGCATCGGAGGGCTAGGTCCCACGTTACCGAGCGCCGCTGCGAATATACTCGATAAACTTGTCCCCGCGTTCCAAGGGTCGGAAGATCGGCGGTGCCCAGGGTTGCCCCGTTTCCACTCTCGCGGCAAGTCCGAAACTCGCAAGCTTCGAACCTACGCTCGCCATCTCATCGTCTGGGATTCCAGCCTTCTCTGACACCCGCAACCAGGCTCGCTGCGCCACGGCGCGTTGCGCTTCCTGTTTGTGGGTAGAGGTTTCCGCATGATATTCCAATAACGCCTGTCGAAGGATCAGTACATCCAACTCTGAAAGTCCGGTCGCTACAGTCATCATCTCTTCAACTAAATCGGCGCCATCGCGCGCGCCAATCTCTGCCGCGTGAGCGAGAATCCTGGCTAGCCGGGCGATCCGATCTTTTGCTCGGCATTGCTCCGCCCTCCGCAATGCGTCTACGGTCAATCCCGGCAGCTCGTCTTCGACAAATCTCTTCTGTGCTTCGCTGGCGAGGATTATTTTCTGGATCATGGCACCAGCGTGCTTGAGCTCGTCGGCCAATATCGCGACGAGTTCCTGCCGGTTCGATTCGGCACGACCGTCTACCCAGTTCTCCGCCGCTTCGACGCCAGCGAGCCCAATCACCGCACCTGGGACCATTAGTTTTGCGATTGCAAGGAACGGTTTGCTAAGACGTGAAACTGGCGAACGCTGGCGTTCGTCGCTGGCGTTCAGCGATTCAAGGGCGGAGATTGGATCATCGATCGCCATTTGCGCTTACTCTCAATGTATCGCAAGCTCGTGGCGCAAAGTAGCATCGCGCGGCTCGCTACTCTCGCATCAGAACGGGTGTTGCGTTCGGCCAAGGCTGGTGGGTTTTGGCGGTTCCCTTCTGAAATTAGTTCGCGCGATTCCGGCGGCAATCGCCGCCGGGGCAAGGAACCGTAGTTCCCCAGTTTTCGCGCATGGTGGCCCGGAGGCGGTCAGCCGGAGCCGCGGCCTTGCCGATAGGCTGTGCCGCGGTGCGATAGCGCAGGCTGCCCCCAGTTTGCTCGTCCAGCCTGATAAGGATGGCGAGCCTACGATAGTAGTCGCACGATAGGCGAAAACTGGGGGCAGCCTGCGGTAAGCAGGCCACCATGCGCGCACCAGTTGTGCGCGATAAGCGCAAGAAGTACGGGCCTTCCGGCCCGCACCGTAGTTTGTGGAGGGTATGGGGACGACTCTAGACCCTACCCCATACCCCGCCCTATACCCTAAATCACGCCCGATAGGGCGGTTTTGGAAACCGCGTGGTCGGCTTCAGGCAAAGCGGGAATCGGCGGAGTCGCCGCCCGGCTCGGGCGGTGGAGGATACGAAACCAGCAGGGCGGTCGAATTGGAGATTGCCGGATTCGTTGGCGGTTCGGCGGATGGCTCGATTGCCGCTTCCTTCTCCCCGGCGGGCGCCTGTGCGTTGACGGCGGCAGTCTCGCTGGTTGCGTCCAGTATACCGTCGCCGAGTGCCGGCGTTTGTGGTGCTTGGTCTGCCGGTAGGCTAGTCGCTTCCGTGGCTGGACCCTCCGCAATGCCGGTCCCCTCCCGGCGCGCGGCGGTAAACTCCTCGATGGTCATGAGTGGCGCGCGCCTCGCAAGCTCGCGCCTCACGTCGTGTTTCGCAAAGGACTCGATGATCCAGGGGCTTTGGTGCTTATCCTTCATCTCCTGCAACTTCGCCTCCTCGATCGCGGCCACCTCCGCCGGATCGACCGTCTCGATGTAGCGGTCGATCTCCGCATTGCGATAATCTTCATAATCATATTCGAGTTCCTGCTGTGCTCGACGCTCGTCATCGCGATGGCGCTCGGCTTCCTCCCGCGCTTTGCGCTGGGAGTTCGTTTCGAATCCGATCGGGATGGGTGTGTTCTCCTCGACAAGATGAATATAAAATCCTGCTGGGTTCGTGTACTTGCCGGGGTCTTTCGAGATGTGATGGTCGCCGAGTTCCAGTTGTGCCAAGACTGCTTGGCCGGGTTTCAGGTTCGCGAGCAGTGCGCGGGCTTTTTTTTCGGTGATGCCGCGGCGCGAGAATTCGGCGACGAGCTGGGGATCAAAACTTGGTGGCGCCGGTTGTTCAACGCGCAGTTGCGGCGGTACGGTTCGACGACGCTTCGCTGTTTGATCTCCTGCCGCGTTCGCATCTGCGTCGATCATCCTGCGAGCTTTGCGCCCGCCATGTGCCAGAGCAAATTCGGCGTGCGCCTTCGGACCGGGCATAAGAAACATGATCCAATCGGGTTGGTTCTGCGCGTCGATTGTCGGTTCATATTTCACTCCGGTGATGTAGCCCGACGCTTTGTGTGGACGAAGCACCTTCGCCATTTGGTCTTGCACGGGCTGGCGCTCGAAGTGCCTGAGCTGTGCCGAAAAAGTGCAGTACTCGGAATACGTGATTTTTGCCCGAGGATAATTATTTTTCAGCGCCGCAAAAATCTTGCGGCTGATGATCTCGTAGAATCGCTGCGCTGCCGGCGGAAGCTGCTTCATGTATGCGCGATCAAGTGGACGGACAGGCGCGTTGTTGAGCACTTCCCAAAATGGATCGTTGAACGCGATGTACACCGCGTCCGCTTTTCGGCCGTCTGGGAGTTTCTCGCCGGTGAATATGACTCCGTATCGCGTGATGCCCGCTTCAACATGACGCTCTGAACCGTCGTTCGCTTTGTAATCAAATTTTGCGTTTATAAACGCGCTGGCATTTTGGAGGAATGCCTTTTTTAAATCCTTGGCGTTTTGCCCCGCGTGCGTGGCCAAGTTGAGCTCAGCACAAATTTCATTCAAACTGCCGATACGAAGAAGTCTGGGTAATGGACGACCCGCCTCTTCAATGCGTTGATTGACTATGATGGTATCCAATTTGTACGCGAGTTGTCGCGCCTGGCCGTAACGGTCACTATAAGATACCTCCCACTTCAACTCAACCTCGCCGGTAGGCGTAGTCTTGGTGATTTGAATATTAACCCTCCCCTGCTTTGCAAGGTTGTGCACGGGGAGGCGGGAGAGAACGGTCTCGGTGCGAATAATATCGAGACTTGCCGCTGCCGCGATGGACATTTGGTGGTGGCCTTCCTTTTGTTCCGGGTCGTTTTCCTCCATTTGTTTTGAAAGATTTCAACAGCAGCGCGCTGACTTAGTGTTGATGTTGTTATATTAGTTTATACAGAGTTAAATACTTATACAAGCGCCAGCACGCATCCTATAATGTTTTAGCGCCGATATTGTAGCGTCAAACTTCACCATTTGTAGAGTCAATCTTCACTGGCCGTAGCGTCAAACTTCACCATTTGTAGAGTCAATCTTCACTGGCCGTAGCGTCAAACTTCACTTGAAGATTGGCTCTACACTGGCGATATGGCTCGCATGAGCAGTGCAACAACAACGCGTATTTGACAGCGAAGGAGACTCGGAATAGGGTTTACCCAGCACCACAATTAACATTTTCAGGAGAACAAATTATGGACTGGGTATCCTTCGACGAAATCAAAAGAACGGTCACGCTCGCGATGGTCATCGACCGCTACGGATGGCACCTTCGGAAAGGGGGAGTGGAGATCCTCCGGGGCAAGTGCCCGCTGCCAAGCCACAGCTCGCAGGAAAGCAAAGAGAGCTTCATCGCAACCCTCAATAAAGGCACGGGCGGTGCCTGGTCGTGCCATTCGAACTCGTGCGCCGCTGCGCGCGGCGGTCGCCGCGGTGGCAACGTGCTCGATCTCGTCGCGGCCGTCGAGAAGTGTTCCGTGCGAGAAGCGGCGATCAAACTGCAAACCTGGTTTCTCGTGCCGGCCGCTGGAGAACCCCGCGATCCCGCAGACAAAAAACCTCGCGCGGAAACATCCGCGGGCAAGGAACCGGGAGCGGAACTTGTTTCAAGAAAAAATGATTCAGCAGGGGAGAGCGAGACGAACCAACCGCTCTCGTTCGCACTGCAACACATTGATCACGCTCACCCGTATCTCAAGAAAAGGGGAATCACGGAAGAGACCGCAAGGAAATTCGGCGCAGGAGTGTTTCCGGGAAAGGGAGGCATGCATGGGAGATTTGCGTTCCCCATTCACAACGCGAAAGGGGAACTCGTTGCCTATGCCGGCCGATCAATCGATGGGACGGAACCGCGCTACAAATTTCCTGCGGGCTTTCATAAAAGCCAAGAGCTTTTCAATCTGCATCGCGTGGCAGGAGATCTATCCGTGGTTCTCGTCGAGGGCTTCTTCGACTGTATAAAGGTGTGCCAGGCCGGCTATCCCTGCGTGGCGCTCATGGGTTCCACCATGTCGCCGACGCAAGAGAAACTGCTCGCGGAAAACTTCAGCAACATCGTCGTGATGCTCGACGGCGATGAGGCTGGCAGGGCCGCAACGCAAATAATCTCGGATCGGCTGCAACAGGCGGTCTTCAAAGTGGAGGCGGTCGAACTCCCGGACGGCGTGCAACCGGATCTGCTTTCGGATGTCGAGCTCCGGGCGGCACTCGACACCCTCGTGTACTGAAGGGGGATGATCAACGCCTTTGGCGCGTCTGGAACAGAAACCGGCGCGCCATTTTATTCTTAATTTTCTAGGGCTGGTTTCACCTGCGCCGGAGATCGGTTTTCGTCTTGTCCGTGGGAGAAAGGAGAAACTTCGTGATCGCTGCCTCGACCGCCGCGCGCGGCTTCGTGTAGCGCTCATTACTGGTTCGCTCGATGCGGCTCCTCCATTCGGCGTTTTGCGTCTTGCTGAATGGGGGATAGGTGGCGATTTTCTCCGGTTCCGCCGGCCAACAGCCAGTGTCGTTGCATCTGAGGGTGCGGACATACGCCTTGTAGTCGGCGAGGTCCTGGATCACGGCGCCCGGAAACACCATCGTGAACTCGTCCCTGAGGCGCTCGGCGTCCGTGCTCGATACGCGGAACGCGATGAGGTTCGCGGCATTCGTGAAAATTGCGGCGGCCGTCTCGCGGGAGATCGCCTCCAACTGCTGCAGGCAGACCGCCAGGTACAGCTTGAATTTCCGGTTCTCCGCAAGTATCGATTCGAAGTCCCCGATGAAGTTGTGCGCTTCCTCGGCGAAAAGGAAGTGGTCCACGCGGGCGGATTCAGGGATGTCGCTGCGCGACAGGGCCGCGAGCTTTTCCTGCATCACGATGACGGAACCGAGGAGTGTGGCGTTGTCGGCGCCGATCTCGCCTTTGGATAGGTCGCACAGGATGATCTTCCGGCTGTCCATCGCATCGCGGAAATCAAAGCTCGACCGCGTTTGCCCGATCACGGCGCGGAGAAGGGGATCGGTGAGGAACGCACGGCACTTGTTCAAGACCGGGGATATCGCTTCCTCCCGAAACCGGTTATCCCATCTGTCGTACGTGTTATTGAAAAAATCGAGCACAGCCGGGTTAGTCACTCCGGCAAGCACTTCGGCTCGGTAGCTCTTGTTCGTGAGGAGCTTCGGCAGCGCGAGGATGGAAACCTGACGCGGCTGCTCGACGAGCGCGTGGAGTCCGTTCCTGAGGATGTCCTCCATGCGCGGGCCGAAGGAATCCGCCCAGAGCTTCTTGAAAATGCTGATGACGTTCGATACCACCAGGCCGCGCTGCCCTTCGCGGCGGCAGTCAAGCAGGTTGAGCGCAAAAGCGCGGTCCCGGTCCTTGGGATTGAAATATATGACATCGTTTGTGCGGTGGCGGGGGATGTGGTTCCCCAGAATATCCTCCACCAACTGCCCGTGCGGATCGACAACGGTCACGCCGTGGCCGGCAAGGATGTCCTCGGCGAGCATGTTCCTCATGAGCGAACTCTTGCCCGCGCCGCTCGCACCGAAGAGCGCAAGATGGCGTCTCCTCGCCGCCGGCACGATGTGCACCGGCGTACCGAAGCGGAACGGATCTTCGCTGCTGCCGATGAGGACTGGATCGAACGTCATGGGAAAGGGATTGTGAGATTATGAGCGACAGTGCCAACGAGCGTCGAGAGCTGCCCCTAAATCCCCCGTGGCGTTTCGCCACGGGGAGAGGGAACCGCTCATCCAACAGGTGCGCGACTGAAGAAAATCACGCGCCCGCTACGGCCGGGCGTTCTTCAGACGGCCAGGCCGATGCAAACCATCAAATCAAGCGCGCCGCCGAGCGGAAGCGGTGCGGTTCCTTGCCAAGATGCACCGCGCGAACCACTGGGGTTCGCGCTTGGAAAGCGGCTCTTCGCCGCCAGAGGCCGCAGGATGAGCGGTTGATGTTATTCAAGCAGAGGAGACGGAAGTGTGCAAGGCGAAACTGATTTCAAAAAGGAATACAGAAACCAAATCCCATGCTGTGTGGGCAATTGGCTCTAGTAGCTGTCCTCGCGCCGTAAGCTGCACGCGGCGAGGGTGACGAGCCGATCCTTGATGTCGTATCGGAAACGGAAGCGCTGGATGCGGAGGCGGTATTGGCCATCGCCAGGAGCCACACCTTCGAGCTTCTTTATATTGTGCTCGTGGTTTCGGTTGTATGGATCGTTCGCAAGGATGACAAGGGTGTTGCGGTAGTGCTCGATAAGGTCGCGGTGGTGCTTGGCGAGCTTCCTGAATTCGCGGTCAAAGGCAGCAGTGGTGTGGACCGAAAAAGGAGCCGGGGTCATGAAGCGCGGTGTTTCGTTTTCTTGGCGTCGTCGGCCTTGGTGTGTTCGGCGAGGAGCATCGAGGCGGGGCGGGTCCGTCCGGCGCGGACATCCTGGGCGCTCTGCTTAAGGATGCGCTGGACTTTGGGGTCCCGGAGTTCGAGGTAGTCCTCAAGCTCGTCGGCGCCCATGATGCCCACAATGGGGATGCCATCTTTCTCCAGAATGAAATACTCGCCATTCAGGCGAACACGCTTCACGACAGCGCCGAGATTGATGCGGGCTTCGGTTATGGGTATGCGATTAACCATGGCTGTTTTGGATTTCATTAGCGTTCATCGACCTTAATCAAAGTATAGGGGTTCTGGCGCGGTTGTCAAGCGGCGTGAGCCGCTGCCTTCGGCAGCAGCGCTGCGAGGGTGAGATCTTCGAACGGAATGAAGAGGTATGCCTGCCGCGAGCCTCGGGGAATCAAGGAATACAGGTCGTTCCTCAGTTCGTCGGCGCGGCGGCGCGTCTCCGTCACGGTGGCAACTAGGAACGCGTTCATGCCCGGATACTTTTTCGCGTGCTGCCCCTGGATATAGTAGGCGAGATAGCCGGAGGTTTTCTGGGCCATGCGTGCATGGCTCATGGTGGAACGGTCAGCTTCGAGGAAGAAATGAAAGGTGTTTTTCCCTTCCGGCAAGCCGGCGCGTTTCAAGATGAAGTAGGCGTCGGGACGGACCGGGATAGGGGAGTCTCCCTCGTGGGCGACAACGGAATCCCAGAGCGCCGCGCCTTCCTGCCAGTGGGCGAGCTTGATGGAACTGTTGCGCGTGAGCATGATGATGCGCGCGTGGATGTCCGCGATAAAGAGCGAATGCCGGATGCCGATCTCAGTGAATTCATGGTGCCGGAGGCGCTTCTCGGCCAGGTCGCGCGGCGCATAACCGTGCTCGATCAACACCGGCACGCCTTCCGTGCCGATGGCGTACACTTGCTTCTGCATGAAGCGGGCGACGGATGCGAGATAGCGGCGCTGTTTGAGTTTCAGGAGCCTGTTCCAAAGCGCCCGGACGGAGCGCCCGGAGAGTGTAGCTAAGTGGTCGATGGTGGCGATGCGAAGCTGATACACGCAGTGTATGAGATCGATATCGCTGTCTTGGAGTTCAAATCCGTTTTTCGACGGCATGAGGGGATAGGTGTCGGGAGTGACCCGTTGCGGTTCGCTGATTCTACCTCACTAGCAGTCAGTTGAGAAGACCAATCAAGAACGATTGGGCTAGCACGAGGAAAGGGACTCGATCTTCAGCAGATCTGCCCCATCGCGATGAACCTGTATTTAGTTGCGACGGGGGCAGCGGCATTGTGTGATTCTTAAACCGGCGGGCATTGGGGACCGCGCGGCCGGAGTGCGCGGAGTTCGTGGGATCACCTGGTCTGTTACGGGCCAATCGACAAGCCTGCGGCCGGCGCGAACCTCGAAAACGGAGGTTGGACGGAATCCATGTCTCCGCGCCGCCTAGCGGTAGAGGTGGAAGACGGCGGTACAGAAGGTGAGCAGAAACAACACGAACGCCAGAATTTCCAGCCAGATCGGCCAATGTAAACCCAGTTTTGTTTTCCCAATCTGGATCTCGATCAGTGGATTCCCCCTAGATGACTAGCGTCTGAATGTCATTATTGAATGGCATTAAACGCGCATCAAATACCTGCAGGGCTTTCGGAAGTCCGGAAGCCATTGACAATAATTGGTTTCTCCACTACGATATACGGAGCGTTCTTCCCCTCCAGTGTTCCATTCGGGTTTTCGAAAACAACACAGCGGGCTTTGATCTTGCTCACGCCCAATCGCGCACCCACGCTTCCGCAGTTGTGCGAACTGTCATTGGTGGCCAGCAGGAAGTGTCTTTCCACTAAGGCACTTCCATTCTGTTCGTCAACACAGGAGCCTCGATGATCGCAGTCTTTAGAAGCGTACGTCGCATTGTCCGCATATTTAGCGGAGCCTTACGCCTTCACCTCAGAGCGCTAGCTCGACGCTAATGAACGCCGCGAGCCGCCAAGAACAAGGCGGCTCTTTTGTTGTAAACTATAGATTCAAGGCGGACTTGCCAAGACGGCAATGAGGAGGTGAAGTCGTGAAAACGCTCGAAGACTTGGCGGCTCAGATAGCCGCGGCGATGAGCCGGAGCTATAGGCGTCTCGCCCGGTGGACTTGGAGGAGACTTGTTGATGCCACAAATGCCTTTAAGGTATTAATCATCTTCGCTCCCTTCATTTACGTTGCGGGGATTGGACACGAGCTCACACACTCATTAACACGGCCGCTATGGATTCTTGGTTGGCTTCTCATGGTCGGCAGCCTTTCGTTTATGATCTGGATGCTTGTTGAGTTGCGGCGAAGTGCCTCTGAGGAGGCGACGCCGGAAGCAACTTATCTGTGGCTCGTGTGCACGGTTATTACAATCATTATTGTTTTTGCGATAACAGCCGTACATCACGAATTTCAATCGCCGATACTGGCCGGCACACAGCAGCTTCCAACCGTTATCAGAAACGTTTTCCGAGCGGCCCCCGATTTTGACAATGAGAACAACAACGATTCGGTCGCGGCACCCATGTCGTCTCATGATGAATGGCCGCGAATTAAGACTACCTCGGCGGCTGCGAAAGACGAGGAGACTCACCTGGGCCTATGGGTTGAGAAAGTTCATTTGAGTCCGTCCGAAACAATTCTTTCAATGGCCTGCCAGACGTGGTTCGTCTCCGAGTCAGCTACACTGCACAATTCGGACGGAGCATATATGGTCGATGAGAAAGGCCACAAATATGGCCTTAAGAAAGACCAGGGAAGATATAGTTTGATCCAAGGCGAAAGAACTATTGAGGGAGGCGAAATCTATAGATGGACGCTGGTGTTTCCGAGAATCGGAGTGAACAGAACAATGCTAAAGGTTAATCATCCGCAATTTAATGAAGTTGATGTGATATTTCTCCAGACTGTTCCGGCAATTAATACGTCGAGTGTTCCGCTGGTGCAGCAAAACACAGCCGGGCCGGCGATGCAGGAACGTTCGGATGGTGGCTCGCAAGCCGCGTCCACGACGGCGCCAACACAGAGCCCGCCGCCTGACGCGGCGCAGCCAGCAGCCCAAGCGGCGAAGACTGACGCTGCCGCGAGTCCGGACACAACCAGCGCCGAGCCACATCCCGGAACGTATTTGCACGTAACGTCAGTGGAGTTGCCCGCAGCCGAGGCTGTCGTCCGAATGTTGCGTGAGAGAGGCTATCGCCCGTTTCTTTGGCTCGGCCCTAACGGACGGAGGCGCGTGTTGGTAGGACCGTATGACGACACAACGGTGCTCGGCAAGGCGAAGGCCGATCTGGAGAACCTCGGTTTTAACCCTTACGTGACAAGAATTGGATCGTGAGTGGCCCGTTGGTACGAGTCGGCAGAAGTAAGGAATCTGCACTTCGATCATCGTTTTAAAGGTCTTGATGGTGAAGGTATTCCCCCCCTCGTGCGGCGCGACCGTGACGAGCCGACCCGTCGGATGTGCCACTCACGGTTTCTTGCCGGAGACGCAAATTCCAGAAACAGCATTGCGGGATTGGCGAGTGGGCCGCAAGGAATAGAGAAGCGATTGAAGGCAAGTTCAACCGGCCAGAAATGTTGTCCCATTACTGTCCCAATAAAAACGGTATTTTCGGGACACTGACGTGGACTTTGTCCTTTAGTATTAATGTGATAGCCCTGGGCGAGCGCAGCCCTGAAAAGGCTGGCGTCGGCGGTTCGATTCCGTCCCTGGCCACCAACTGCATTCGACACTTCCCGGTATCCGCCGGCGGCTGAACGCTGACGCTCCCCGATACTTTGGTATACCGGACGCCCGTCGTGTTCTACGGGCGTCAGAACC
>Ga0182014_10002377_pt1 | contig 23820 bp, 19 predicted proteins | sample 612S2DmetaG_FD_120489 | JGI IMG/M metagenome (GOLD analysis project Ga0182014, IMG submission 120489) | Permafrost microbial communities from Stordalen Mire, Sweden - 612S2D metaG | ecosystem: Environmental > Terrestrial > Soil > Wetlands > Permafrost | place: Sweden: Stordalen | collected...
GCGGCGATCAGAACCATCGCCAGAAACAGCAACGGGCGCGCCAGAAGCGACTGAAACTGCAGCCGGAACCCGATCGGATCGAGGCCTGCGCTCTCAGTCTGGCCGCGGACCGACTGCAGCTCCCAGAACGGAACCGAATCCGGCGCGACGGGACCCTTCGCCACCTGCTGCGGCGTCAGATTCGTCGCAAGGAGATAGCTTTTGGCCTCCAGCGGATCCTCGCCCGGCATCAGGACGCGGGCGTTCTCGAAGCGCCAGACCCCTTCGAAAAGCTGCGCGCCATCGGCTTCGATCTCGGCCTCGAACCGGCCGTCCTGGCCGTAGACATAGGCGGTTGGAGAGGTGAGGCGGCTTCCGTCCCTCGAGACCGCCCGCGCCTTGATGATGGCCTCACCGTCGATGCTTTTTTGCCTGATCCAGAATCGCGCGTCCGCGTCCCGGCTGCTGACCTCGCCGAAGATCTCGGCCTCGAGAACCTCCGCGCGCTGCTTCATCATGGCCGAAACCGGATTGAACAGAGTGACCGAGGCGACGCCGATCAGAACGCCGATCGCCACCGGCGGAACCAGAAACCCCCAGACCGAGACGCCGACGGCGCGCGCCACCAGCAGTTCGAGTTTCCGCGTCAGGTCGAGAAACGCCGCCATGGCGCCGCAGAGGACGCAGAAGGGCATCAACTGTTCGGAGGCGGAAGGCGCGCGCAAAAGCGAGAGAAACGCGATCGTTCGCGCCGACACGCCGCCGATGTCGCTGGTGCGGCGGAGCATCTCGACGAAATCGACGACGAAAATCATGCCGCAGATCGTCATGAACACCGCAACGATCAGGGTGAGGAAGCGAGCCGCGAAATAACGGCCGAGGGTCCAGCCGATCATCGCGGATCGGACCCGGCGGGCCGGGCCGCGCGCCGGAACGGGCGCGAGATGCGGCGGGCGGCGGGCGCGGTGCGCATGGTACTGGACGGATTCATGCCCGACATTTCGAAACTCAAACCCCGCACGCCCCGTGATCCATTTGGTACAACGAGACCGCGGCCACCGCCATACAAACGCGCGGCGCCGGGCTGGTTGCGCTGCGAAATGCGTCCGGGCGTGGCCTTCCGATCACAGCCGCGCCGGCGCCGCCCCGACAAAACCCGCTTTTGCGCTTTTGCTTTGGCGACCGGGTGACTAAACTCTTTCCTCGCGGCAATTTTTCGGCGCGATCGGGCCTTATCGCACGCGGGCGCCGAACGCGAGGTCTCTGCATTGCGCATTCTCCGGCGGCCGCGCATATGCGCGCGGCGAAAACGATTCCTATATGGGGTCCGGCATGGACTGATTGAACTATATCGTTTTTATAGTTTTATGCGCGCCCAGGACGCGCGCCAGCGGCCAGTCAGCAAATCGATCGCAGCGTGCCGGTTCACGATGTCGTGAGGGCGCGGCTGGCGGGTTTTTTTGAGGGTCGAGCTTTTTTTTGAGGGTAAAATGTCGCTATCCGTGAAAATCGAATTTTCCGCGCTCGCTTCCCAGTCCGGCGAGGCGGCGCGCGCCGAGGCGAAGAAAACGGCGGCAAAGCCGCGCGGCCCGCGGGCGCTGGTGATTTTCACCAATGCGGATTTTGAGTTTGGCGCGGCGAGCGCGGCCTTGCTCGGGGAAGCGGGCGAGGCCTTGATCAAAAGGGCGGCTGGCGCTGCGAAATTCAAGGGCAAGCCCTCGACGGCGCTTGATATTCTGGCGCCTGCGGGCCTGAGCGCCGACCGCCTGCTTGTCGTCGGCGTCGGACCCCAGCCTGAGCCAGCCAAGCCTGAACCAGCCAAGCCTGAAGCCGGCAAGACGGAGCCCCAAGACGCCGTCGCGCCGGCCGCGATCAAGCCGGTCGCGCCCCTGACCGCAGCCGATTACGCTGCGCTCGGCGGCTTCGTCATCGGCAAGCTCGGACGCGGAGCGTCCGCGACAATCGTCTTCGATCCGCCGCGCGCGCCGGAGGATGCGGCGGGCGCGGCGGCTGAATTCGCGCTCGGGGTCCACCTGCGCGACTACCGCTTCGATCTCTACAAGACCAAAAAGAAGGATGAGTCGGACGAGAACGGGCAGACCGAGATCACGATCGCCGTCGCCGATCCCGCCGCCGCCCGCACCGAGGCGAAGCGGCGCGAGGCGGTGGCGACCGGCGTCCTGACCGCGCGCTCGCTCGTCAACGAACCCGCCAATGTCCTTTACCCGGACGAGTTCGCCAATCGCGTCAAGGAGTTGGAGAAAGGCGGCGTCGAGGTCGAAATTCTCGACGAGCCCGCCATGAAAGCGCTCGGCATGTGGGCGCTGCTCGCCGTCGGGCAGGGCTCCGCGCGTCAAAGCCGCGTCGTTGTCATGCGCTGGCGCGGCGGCAAGGGCTCCTACAAGGGCAAGGCCCAACCGGTCGTCTTCGTCGGCAAGGGCGTCACCTTCGACACCGGCGGCATCTCGATCAAGCCCGCCGCCGGCATGGAGGACATGAAGGGCGACATGGCGGGCGCCGCCTGCGTCGTCGGCCTGATGCAGGCTCTGGCGGCGCGCAAGGCCAAGGTCGACGCCATCGGCGTCATCGGCCTCGTCGAAAACATGCCCGGGGCGAACGCCCAGCGCCCCGGCGACATCGTCAAATCAATGTCCGGTCAGACCATCGAGATCATCAATACGGACGCGGAAGGGCGTCTCGTGCTCGGCGACCTGCTCTGGTACGTACAGGACAAGTTCAAGCCGAGGTTCATCGTCGATCTCGCGACCCTGACCGGCGCCGTGCTGGTCGCGCTCGGGCAGGAGCACGCGGGGCTTTTCACCAATGACGACGAACTCGGCGAGCGGCTGATCGCCGCGGGCAAGACGACCGGCGAAAAGCTTTGGCGCCTGCCGCTGGCGCCGGCCTACGACAAGCTGATCGACTCGAAATTCGCCGACATGAAGAACACGGGCGGCCGCCACGCCGGCTCGATCACCGCTGCGCAATTCCTGCAGCGCTTCGTCAATGGCGCGCCCTGGGCGCATCTCGACATCGCCGGAACCGGCATGAGTTCGCCTTCAAGCGACATCAACCAGAGCTGGGGCTCGGGTTTTGGCGTTCGCCTGCTCGACCGGCTCGTGGCCGACCACTACGAGAGCTAGGCGCGGGGATAGGGGAAGCCGGAATCGAGGATGGAGATCTGGTTTTACCATCTGCAGAGCCAGAGCCTCGAACAGGCGCTTCCCAGCCTGATCGAGAAATCGCTCGCCAATGGCTGGCGCGTCGTCGTGCAGGCCCGCAGCGAGGAGCGGCTGGAGGCGCTGGACCAGCATCTTTGGACCTATCGCGACGACAGTTTTCTCGCCCATGGGCGAGCGGCCGAGGGCGATGGCGAGATGCAGCCGGTCTATCTTTCGACCGGCGCCGAGACTCCGAACGGCGCGAAGGTGCGGTTCTTCGTCGAAGGCGCGGATGTCGCGCAATGGCTCGGCGCTTCCCCGGCCGAAGCCGGCGCTTTCGCGCGCGTGATCGTCGCCTTCGACGGCGCCAATGAGGATGATCTGACGCAGGCCCGGGCGCAGTGGAAAGAGCTGAAGGCGAAAGGGTTGGCGCTGACCTATTGGCGCCAGAGCGAGGCCGGGCGTTGGGAGAAACAGGCTTGAGACCGGCGAAAAGCCTCCGGCTGAGCGCGGCGAACAACGAGGACAGAGCGTGACCTTAACGCCTTTCGACCCGGGCTTCGCCGAACGGCGCGCGCGGGCCCGCGCGGAGCTTGACGCGCTCGACCCGGTCAAGAATGGCGCTGAATTGCCCGCCGACCCCTTGCGCCGCGCGTGGTTCGAGGCGGTCTATGCGCTCGCCGAAGACGATCCGGCCCGCGTGCCCTGGGCCAATCTCGCGCCGCATCCGCTGGCGCGATCCTTCGTCGATTTTCAGACTCGCGGCCTTGGCGAGCTTCGCGTCCTCGACGTTGGCTGCGGCCTTGGCGACAACGCCGAATATTTTTCCGCGGCCGGCGCGAAGGTCACAGCCTTCGATCTTGTGGATGGGGCCGTCGCCTGGGCGAAGCGGCGTTTCCCGCAATCGCGCGTCGGCTATCGCGCCGCAGATCTTTTCGCCGCGCCCGGGGAATGGCGTGGCGCGTTCGACCTCGTCCATGAATGCTACACCCTCCAGGCGCTGGCGCCGGCCCTGTTGGGGGAGGCGCTTGCGGCGCTCGCAAGCTTCCTCGCGCCGGGCGGAAAGCTTCTCCTGATCGCGCGCGCAAGGGACGAGGACGCCGCCGCGAACGGTCCGCCATGGCCGCTGCCGCCCTCGATCTTCGCCGGGGCCGAGCGCCATGGCCTGCGCCCGATCGTCATCGAAGACGTCGCGCCGACGGCGGCGCTGACGTCCCGCCACTGGCGCGCGCTGCTTCGCCGAGCCTGATGCTTTCGTTCGGCGGCGGCGCGCGGCGGACCCTCGACTCGGATTCGACGGCGAATGACGCCGGCTTCATCGACGCCCGGGCGCGGCGCGAATATCTGCAGATGGGCGCCGCAGCCTTCCTCGTCTCCTTCATGTATTCCCACGCCGCGCTGCTCGCCGTCGTTTTCACGCGCGAAGGATTCGACCTGCACGCCACCGGGCTTTTGCTGTCGCTTTACGCCTTTCCAGTGATCGTCTTCACCTTCCTGTCTGGGGCGGTCGCCGCCCGCATCGGCGTTCTCAACGCCGCTCGGCTTGCCATTGCCCTGATGGTCGTCGGCTTTTTCAGCCTGCGCTACACCGCCGCCGATTTCTGGCCGGCGCTGGCTTCGCGTCTGGTTCAGGGCGCGGGCCAGGGCCTGTTGCTCAGCGCTTTCGTTACCTATGGCCAGAGCCGGCTCAATGAGCGGCGGTTCATCTATCTGATCGGCCTGTTTTCGAGCTGTTTCGCCGTAGCGCAGGCCTTCGCGCCGCCTTTCGGCGCGGTGATCCTCAACGCCTTCGGCGCCAAGGCGATGTTTCTCGAAGGCGCCATTCCCGGCTGCGCCGCGCTGGCGCTGACCTTTGGCCTTCGCGCCATCCCGCGCCCGCACGGGACGCGGGGCATGAATTTCGCCGGCGCCCTGAGCCAGGGCCGCATTCCGGCGCTCGCCGCCGTCTTCGTCAATGGCACGATGTTCGGCTTCACGGCCGCCTATCTCGCCGCCTTGTTGCAGGCGAAGGCGCTGCCGATCGGCGCTTTTTTCTTCGCCTCGACGACAACCCTGTTCGCCGCGCGATTTCTCGCCATGGGCGCATTGCAGTCTCTCGACCGGCGCGTGCTGGTCTCGATCGGCTTTGTCTCGCAGGGCGCGGGCTTCGCGCTGCTCGGCCTCGCCGGACAATCCTGGCTGATCGTCGTCTCGGGGATTTTGTTCGGCGTCGGCTATAGCGTCGTCTATCCCGTTCTCTCCGGCTGGATGAGCGAAGGCGTCGAGCCAGCCGAGCGCGCCGGCCCGCAGGCGCTGCTCAACACGGCTTTCAACATTGGCATCTTTCTGATGCCCTATCCGCAGGCCCTGCTGATCGGCGCCGTCGGCTATGGCGCGACGGCGCTGATCCTCGCCGCGCTGGCGCTATCCGCCGCCGCTGCGATGTACGCTTTGAGTTTTGTGAGGGCGGAGGATTAGCCGCCTTTTTTACCTCAACAGATCGTCAATTCCCACTCCTTGCAGCCGACGTCGCGCGGATGCATATTTTTCAATTGTCGGGTTTTCCTCCACGGCGCGGCCATACCAGAATTTCGCCGCATGCCGGTCGCCAAGACGCTCGTAGCATTCGCCGATTCTGAAGCCGAGATAGCCTGCGTCAAGAGAGGCGTCACCATCGGCCATATGCAGGTAAATCTTGAGGGCTTGCAAAAAAGCGCGCTTCTCAAAGAAATCGGCTGCGCGGCGTTCGAGAAGATTGAAATCAGGGGTCATTGCTCTATCCAATCGGACTAAGGCTTGAGTTTAATGTGGACATTCGGCGGAGCGCCGGGAAAGTTTTGCAAATTGATGTGCGGGCCTTGGGCACCATATTGGCTCGGAAGAAGATCAAAACGAAGAACAGACCCATTTGGTCCTATGAATTGAGTTGCTCCTTTCGGAGTTATTACTAGACGCGGCGCGCCGCCCATCGCCTCCACCAAATCATCCGAGATATCGGCGAGTTGTATCAGACCATTCTTATCGCGGCCCGACCTTCCCTCATTGAACGTCTGTTGATTGTTGGCGCCAGATGTCCACCGTCCGCTTTCTCGACCTTGTCCAGCAGGGACGCGCGGTTGATCGCGATTATATTTCTCAAAGTCGAGAGCCGTCTGATTGAAGCCCACCGCTTTAATCAGAGCTTCCGGCGAAACACCAGCTTCAAGTGCTTTCTTGGCAAGAAGCAGTCGATAAGCAACGCATTCATCCACGTCGGGCAGCCCGATGAACGCCAGATGAAGTTGCGCGAGTGCTTTTTCACCCTGTCGCCATAGATCTACAGCCCGTCGCATCTGGGCTACAGTCCGCTTAGGCACAGGCCGCCGCTCGTAGGCTACCGTGAGCATCGCGCGCGCGTTAGCCTCATCATCAACGGAGAGACTACTTACACCGGCTGCCCCGGCCATCGCGATGGGTAAAATGGTTTCTCGACCCAAAATCAATCCGGCATCCGTCATCGTTAATGAACGATGAACTGTGCTGAGAGCTTGCTTCCGGCGCCAGTCTTCATCGACATCGTTCACGCGGCGCATCGCCTCTCTTCGGTTCGTGAGAAAGTTCACGGCATAAGAAAAGCGTGCTCAACTTAAAGGAAGATGTCCAGCACCGGTCGCAAGGTCATTTGCCTTGATATACATCATCCGCATGGCGGGTTGTCCGACTGGGCTATCGCGAGTTCGCGTCTACCCCGCCCCCAACAAGCGTATCGCCTCGCCGCGCTCGAAAATATTGAGCAACAGCCGCAGTGCTTCGCCGCGCCCGCCCTCAAGCCTTGGATTCTCCGCGACGATTTCTTGCGCCTGCCGCCGCGCCTCGACCAACAGATCACCGTGCGCGGCGGGATCGGCGAGGCGAAACCCCGGCAGGCCGGATTGTTTGGCTCCCAACACCTCGCCTTCGCCGCGCAGACGCAGATCCTCCTCGGCGATGCGAAATCCGTCCTCGGTCTCGCGCATGATGGCGATGCGCCCTTTCGCGGTCTCGCCGAGCGGGCCCTTGTAGAGCAGGATGCAGGATGATTTCGCCGCGCCGCGCCCGACCCGGCCGCGCAACTGGTGCAATTGCGCAAGGCCGAAGCGCTCGGCATGTTCGATCACCATGATGCTGGCGCCCGGCACATCGACGCCGACCTCGATCACGGTGGTGGCGACGATGATCTTCGTCGCGCCCGCGGCGAAGGCCTCCATGGCGGCGTCCTTTTCGCGCGGCTTCATCTTGCCATGCACGAGGCCGACCTGATCGCCGAAATATTGCCTGAGATCGGCGAAGCGCTCCTCGGCGGCGGCGAGATCGATGAGTTCGCTTTCCTCGACCAGCGGGCAGACCCAGAAGGCCTGCGCGCCCTGCGCGATCGCGCTCCCGACCCTTTCGATCAATTCGCCGATCCGCTCCACGGGCAGCGCGCGGGTCTCGATCGGCTGGCGCCCTTTGGGCTTTTCGCGGATCGCGGAAACATCCATGTCGCCGAAATAGGTCAACACGAGGCTGCGCGGAATGGGCGTCGCGGTCATCACCAATATGTCGGCGCGTTCGCCCTTGTCGCCGAGGGCGAGGCGCTGATGCACGCCGAAGCGATGCTGCTCGTCGACAACGGCGAGGCCGAGATCGTGGAAGGCGACGGCCTCCTGAAACAAGGCATGCGTGCCGATGATGATGTCGATCGCGCCGGAAGCCAGCGCATCGAGGGTTTTGGCCCGCTCGGCGCCCCTGTCGCGGCCGGTCAGCAGCGCGAGTCTCAGGCCGCTTGGCGCGGCGAAAGCATTCAAGGCGGCAAAATGCTGGCGCGCCAGAATCTCGGTCGGCGCCATCAGGGCCGTCTGCCGCCCGGCCTCGACGCAGGTCGCCATGGCGAGCAGCGCGACCAGCGTCTTGCCGGCGCCGACGTCGCCCTGCAACAGACGCAGCATGCGCGTCTCGCTGGCGAGGTCAGCGCGGATGTCCTTCAGCGCTTGCGTCTGCGCGCCCGTCAGAGCAAAGGGCAGGGCGGCGACGATCTTTTCGGAAATGCGGCCATCGCCGGCGTTGGCGCGGCCGGGCGCGCGCCGCAATTGCGCCCGCATCAGGCCGAGCGCGAGCTGGCCTGCGAGCATTTCGTCGAAGGCGAGGCGCATGCGGGCCGGCGCGCCGGGGCCAATCTCTTCAGGCGTCTGCGGGCGATGCGCCGCGCGCAGGGCCTCCGCGAAAGAGGGCAGGCCCGGCGCCGCGCGCCATTCCGGCAGCGCGGGTAGCCGCGCAAGCGCGCCCTCGACTGCCTTTGAAATCACCCTTTGCGACAGGCCTTCGGCGGCGGGATAGACCGGTTCGACCGGCGCCATTTTGGAAAAGCCCTCGGCGTCGAGGATGCGGTCGGGATGCACCATCTGGCGGTGGCCATCCCAGAGTTCGAGCTTGCCCGAGATCCAGCGCCGCGCCCCGATTGGCAGGCTGCGCTCGATCCATTGGTGGTTGGCGAGGAAAAACACGAGCAGAACGTCGCCTGTCTCGTCTTCGACCAGCACGCGATAGGGGCCTTTCGCGCGCGGCGGCGGCCGGTGCACGACCACGCTCGCCTCGATCACGACGAGCGCATCGAGCGGCGCCTCGGCGATCTTCGGCCGGTTGCGGCGGTCGAGCGCCCCGGTTGGCAAATGAAACAGAAGATCGATCACGCGGGCTTCGGGCGCGGCTCCGCCGAGCAGCCGGTCAAGCAGCTTGCCGGTCTTGGGGCCGACGCCGGGAAGGCTCGCGGCCGAGGCGAAGAGGGGATTGAGAATCGAGGGACGCATGGGGTTCGCCGGTTCAGAGCTTTATGCGCCGCCCGCCGCCGGGGAGGCAATGGCTGCCCTGGAGCGAACCGGACAGCGCGCCCCAGAGGCCGGGTAGATAGCCGTCGGGCGGAATGGGAGGCCTATCGCCCGCATCTTGCCGCGAAATTACGCAACGGGGGCCTCGCTCCAGCGATCTGTTGAAGATCATGGAACTGGAGGAAGAAGCGCTCGAACTCGAAAAGAAATACGGCCGGGACGCCGCTCCCGCGGCTCCCGCCGTCGTTCCTCGCCCCAATCGTAATGGCGTCCGCCGACTTGATCCGGGGACGATCCCGCCCCCCGCCGCCGCATGCCTAAAGGGCTGACAGCCGGGCCAGCAACGCTTATACCGCTGGGAATGCGCCCATGGCGCTTCATCCAATCCGGAGTTCCTTCATGTCCGCCCCTTCGCAGGCGACGCTCGACACTCGGCGCCGGCGCATCAAATTCCGCGCCTGGCATCGCGGCATGCTGGAAACCGATCTCCTGCTTGGCCGTTTCGCCGATGCGGAGGTCGAAAACCTGAGCGAGAGCGAGCTCGATGATTTCGAAGCCCTGCTGGAGGCGATCGACCGCGACGTTTTCGCCTGGGCGACGGGCGAGACGCCAACGCCGCAAGCTTATGATACGCTGCTGTTTCGCCGAATCGTCGCCTTCCACGCCAGATTGCATTCGGCGGGGATATGAAGCCATTTTCGGCCCCGCCGCATAATTTCCCTTCGCCGGGGCCAATGCTCGAATTGATCTTTTATCGTGGCTGATCTCAAACGCGCCGTCGCTGAACTCGCCAAAGGCGGCTCGCTGACGCTTTCCGCGCTCGCCGATGGGTTCGACGCCTTTTGCGTCGCCGATCTCGCCCGCGCGCTCGCCCGCGAGGCGGAGGATCGCGCCCTCGCGCTCATCCACGTCGCACGCGACAGCCAGCGCGCCGCCGCCTTCACGGAGGCGCTCGCCTTCGCCGCGCCCGACATCGAAATTCTCGATTTTCCGGGCTGGGACTGCCAGCCCTATGATCGCGTCTCGCCCAACGCCTCGGTTTCCGCGCGGCGCATGGTCGTGCTCTCGCGCCTCGCGCGCTCGCGCTCCAGCGCGGAGCGTCCGCGCATCCTCAGCACCACGGTCAAAGCCGTCGTCCAGCGCGTGCCGCCTGTGGCCCAGATCGCCGCCGACACATTTTCCGCCGCGCCCGGCAATGTCGTCGACATGAATGCGCTGACGGGCTGGCTCGAGACCAATGGTTTCGTCCGCGCCTCGACCGTGCGCGACGCCGGCGAATACGCCGTGCGCGGCGGCATCCTCGATCTTTTCGCGCCCGGCATGGCGCAGCCGGTGCGGCTCGACTTTTTCGGCGACGCGCTGGAGTCGATCCGCGCCTTCGATCCCGAATCGCAGCGCACGCTCTTCCCGCTGCGCGGCCTCGATCTCGTGCCGATGAGCGAGGTTCAGCTCACCAGCGAATCGATGCGGCGCTTCCGTCAGGCCTATCTCGCCGCCTTCGGCGCGCAGACGCGGGGCGACGCGCTCTATGAGGCGATCAGCGAAGGGCGCCGCCATCCCGGCCATGAGCATTGGCTGCCGCTGTTCTACGATCATCTCGACACGATCTTCGATTACGCCGGCCGGGCGCCGCTGATCTTTGATACGCTCGTCGATGAGGCGGCGCATGAACGCATCGCGCTGATTGACGATTATTACGACGCACGCAAAAGCGCCTTTGACCTCGATCCCGCCCATGCCGGCTACAAGCCGCTGAAGCCCGATTCTCTTTATCTGTCGGAGGCCGAGTGGCGCAGCCGCGTCGGCGGCGCGCGGGCGGTGCGCACAAGCCCCTTCGCGCAGCCGGAGGGCGCGCGCGGCCTTATCGTCGATTGCGGCTCAAAGCCCGGGCGCAGCTTCGCTCCCGAACGCGCGGATCAAAACGCCAATGTGTTCAGCGCGGCGGTCGAACATCTCAAGGCGCGACAGGGTGACGGCAAGCGCGTCATCGTGGCGGCCTGGTCCGACGGTTCGCGCGAGCGCCTGACCCATGTCCTCGCCGACCATGGCCTCGCCGGGGAATCAAATGTCTCCTCGCTGGAACAGGCGATGGCGCTGCCGCCGCACGGCGTCGCCATGGCCGTCATCGGGCTCGAGGCGGGATTCGAGACGGGCGATCTCGTCGTTATCAGCGAGCAGGACATTCTTGGCGACCGCCTGCTGCGCGCCCGCAAGACGCCGCGCAAGGCCAAGGATTTCCTGAGCGAAGTCAGCGCTCTGAGCGCCGGCGACATCGTCGTCCATGTCGATCATGGCATTGGGCGGTTCGTCGGCCTGCAGTCGATCGAGGCCGGCGGCGCGCCGCATGATTGCCTTGAGCTTCATTACGCCGAAGGCGCCAAACTGTTCCTGCCGGTTGAAAATCTCGAACTCCTCTCGCGCTACGGCTCGGAGGACACCGAGGTCCAGCTCGACCGGTTGGGCGGCGGCGGCTGGCAGAAGCGCAAGGCGCGGATGCGCAAGCGCGTCCTGGAAATGGCGGCCGGACTCATCAAGATCGCCGCCGCGCGGCAAATGCGGGCGGCGCCGAAGCTCGTCCCCCCCGAAGGGCTCTACGCTGAATTCTGCGCCGGCTTTCCCTATGACGAGACGGAGGATCAGCTCACCACCATCGAGGCCGTTCTCGACGACATGGCGGCCGGGCGGCCGATGGACCGGCTCGTCTGCGGCGACGTCGGCTTCGGCAAGACGGAGGTCGCGCTGCGCGCCGCCTTCGCCGCCGCCATCGAGGGCAAGCAGGTCGCGGTCATCGTGCCGACGACGCTGCTCGCGCGCCAGCATTACCGCAATTTCGCCAATCGCTTCGCCCATTTGCCGGTCAAGGTCGCGCAAATGTCGCGCATGGTCAGCGCCGCCGATCTGAAGGCTGCGAAGGCGGGGGCGGCGTCGGGCGAAGTCGACATCATCGTCGGCACCCATGCCGCGCTGGGCAAGAGCGTCGATTACAAGGATCTCGGCCTCGTCGTCATCGACGAGGAGCAGCATTTCGGCGTCAAGCACAAGGAGCGGCTGAAGGAGCTGCGCGCCGAGGTGCATGTCCTCACCCTCTCCGCGACGCCGATCCCACGCACCTTGCAACTCGCCCTTACAGGCGTGCGCGAACTCTCGATCATAGCGACGCCGCCGGTTGATCGCCTTGCGGTGCGGACATTCATCACGCCCTTCGACGAGTTGATCGTGCGCGAAGCCCTGCTGCGCGAGCGCTATCGCGGCGGCCAGAGCTTTTATGTTTGCCCGCGCATCGACGATATCGAGGAGGCGAGCGCCTTCCTGCGCCAGCATGCGCCCGAGGTGAAATTCATCGTCGCCCATGGCCAGATGGCGGCGACCGAACTCGAAGACCGGATGGCCGCCTTCTACGATGGCCAATATGACGTGCTGCTCTCGACCGCGATCGTTGAATCGGGGCTCGATATCCCGACCGCCAACACCTTGATCGTGCACCGCGCCGACATGTTCGGCCTGGCGCAGCTCTATCAGCTGCGCGGCCGCGTCGGGCGCTCCAAGGTGCGCGCCTATGCGCTGTTCACGGTTCCAGCCGATCGCGCGATGACGCCGCAGGCGGAAAAGCGGCTCAAAGTGCTGAACTCGCTCGATACGCTGGGCGCTGGCTTCCAGCTAGCCACCCATGATCTCGACATTCGCGGCGCGGGCAATCTGCTTGGCGACGATCAGTCCGGCCACATCAAGGAGGTCGGCTACGAACTCTACCAGCAGATGCTGGAGGAGGCGGTCGAGGCGCTGAAGGCGGGCGTCGAGGAGCCGGCGGAGGAAGCCTGGTCGCCGACGATCACGCTTGGAACGCCGGTGACGATCCCGGAAGAATATGTCGCCGACCTGCAATTGCGGCTCGGGCTCTACAGGCGCCTCGCGAGCCTTGAGACAGATGAAGATATCGAGAGCTTCGCCGCCGAGCTGATCGATCGTTTCGGGCCTTTGCCGCCCGAGGTCGCGCAATTGATGAAGATCGTCTCGATCAAGGCGCTCTGCCGCAAGGCGCATGTCGAGAAGGTCGAGGCCGGGCCAAAGGGCGTCATCATCTCGTTCCGCGACAATTCCTTCTCCAATCCGCAGGGGCTTGTGCGCTATGTCGCCGAACAGGGCCGCGACGCCAAGGTCCGGCCCGACATGAAAATCGTGTTTGTGCGCGATTTCGAGAGCGTCGCGGAGCGGCTTGAAGGCACGCGCAAGATCATGCGCGCGATCGCCGCCATCGCCGTGAAGAAGGCGGCGTGAGCGCGATGTTGACGACCGACATCGCCGCCTGGCTCGACGAGAACGAACCCGAAGACGAGCAGGATCGCGCCGACCTTCTGGCTTCGGTCCGCAATGTCGAGGAAAAGGGCAATTATGTTGCCGTGAAGAAGGGCGGCCGATTGCTGGTGACGGGCTGGGGCGAATTGACCCTCGCGCTCGCCAATGAGAAGGCGAAGGCGCGCTTGATCCGGGAGGTCGAGCTTTTGTCGTTCGACGATGAGTCCGGTCAGGCGTTCCGCAATGTGGAGCTGGATCGGAAAGGCTGAAAGATCCAGCCGCGCTCGCGCTCAAGAAAGCGGCATGAGGTGAGGCGCAACGGAGGAGATGGCTTTCTGTATTGCAGGCCTCATGTTACGGCTCATAAAGCCGCCTCGGTTCACCTCGGGGATGAAAAGAAAGCCGGTTTCGCTTGCGCAACCAAGTCCCCAATAGGCAGCTGATCGTAGGCAAATAACCACCCGCTGCTTGGATTTCGCGCTCGGAAAAAGCTCAGACTGCGCCCAGTTCAGGCATGCACGGCTCGAAGGAAGTGCCGCCAGCATATGATAATCAGAAAAACCCTTGGATTTGTAGGGGGAGATATTCACAATAGCCACGTTTTTTGATGCTTTAGTCTCGTCTACGCCTAGGTGTTTTATCCTGCTGGCCCACCATTTGTGCGCGAAGGGATGCTCATCTTTGCTGGGCAGTTCGGAATTCCCCGACCGTTGCCTGAAATAGAAGTCCTGCCCCCCGATTGATTGGGCATGCTCCAGATCGAAATCGACAAAGCCGGGGTTCAAAAATAGCAGGACGATCGGCGCAGTTCTCAATGGGCCAAGACAAGGAGCTGGTAGACAATCCAGTTGGAAACTGTGTTTCGCACATCTCAAGACATTCGAATCGTCCGGGTGAAGGTGCGCGGCGCCCGGGATATTCTCCCAAAAATCCAGAAGGCTCTGAGGCATTGAATGATCCCCGATTCCTAAGTTGAGCCAGCACTAAACATTGCCGGTGGGCTGCGCTATATAGGAGTCTGGAAACATTTGGAGAGATTGATGCCGAACCCGAAATTCGCGGTCGTCTCATTGACCGAAGCCGCCGCCGCCCGCGCCCGGGCGCTTATCGAGGCCGCCGGCAAGCCGGTCGCCGGGATCAAGGTTGGCGTCGAGAAGGGCGGCTGCGCCGGCATGTCCTACACGCTCGATCTCGCGGAAGCGGTCTCGCCGGGCGACGAAGTGATCGCGGATCAGGGCGTCAACATCCTGATCGCGCCGAAGGATTTGATGTTTCTGCTCGGCACGAAACTGGATTTCGAAGCCGATAAATTCGCCTCGAGCTTCACCTTCCAGAACCCGAACCAGACGGCGGCCTGCGGCTGCGGCGAATCGGTTTCGATCACGCCCGCAGCCGAAGCTTAAGTCAGCCTCGCTGCCTCGCGGGGCGGGATTAGCCCGCCCTGCTACGGCTTGCCGAACGCCAGCGGCGGCGGCGCCAGCCTTGGCTTCAGGGGCGCCGACGCCACCGTTTTCGCGTCGAGGTCGAAGCTCATCAGATCGATGCCGCGCAGCACCTGATCCTCATAGGTCTTCACATAGTATTTTTTGGTGGTCAGCTCGGCGACGGTCGACCATTGCGTAAATTCGAGCGGGCCATGATCGCCGGCGCCGGGTTTGACGAAGCCGCGCGGGATGTCGAAATTATTCAAAATATGCTCGGCGAGGCGCACGCTCTCGTCGCCGCCCGGGACCCTTTTGGCCGAGATCGCAAGCCCAAGCGCGCGGATGAAGCGCGAGGGCGGCGTCGGATCGCCGGGAATTCCAAGCAGCCCTGAGCCTTGCCCGAGGGGAGGAATGGTCTGCCCGTCGATTGCGAGGGGGGCGGTGTTGACCGGCGAGAGCTTCACGTAATTGCGCAGATTCGTGAGGTGCCAGTCGAATTCCGGCGAATTGGTCATGACGCCGAAGGGATTGTCGTAAACCTTGAGTTCGCCCTTCACCGGCTCGATCACGATGGAGGCGCCGCTCGCATCATGCAGCGTGTAATGGAAAGGCGGCGCGACGCCGAGATTGGGCTCCGCGACGTCGATGATGTGAACGCCCGGGAGCGCGCCCTTCACTTCGGCTACGGTGGCGAAGCTTGTCAGCGCCCAGGTCAGAAACTCCCAAGGCGCCATGGCCGTCGCCGGATCGGTCCTGGCCGGATCGGCGTAGCCGGCGTAATCCGGGAAATAGAGAATGCCGCCGGCGAGGCCCTTCTCATTCATTCCATCCGTCAGCACGGGCGCGCCAAAGGCGTTGAGGCCGACGGCGCCGTATTTCGCCGCCCAGACGAGGCCCGGCTTGCCGCCCGGCCCGGTCGCCGTGAAAGCGAACCGCCGCGGAATCACGATTGCGTCGGAGGTGAGCTGGAAGCCGAACTCCATGGTGCGCCCATAGACGGCGCCGCCGTCAGAGGTGCGCAGCAGGAAACTGGTGCAAGCTTGCGCCGCCGGCGCCAAGGCCAGCGCGCTGGCGAGCCCGACCGCGGCGGCGGCCCGCAAAGCCCTCCGCCAGCGTTTCCCGAGACAATGCTTGCCGGCTTCCATGATAGGGCCTTTCCCGTCGTCGCCATTACGGCGAACTGACGAAACCTATCATGGTTCACGGCGCCGCGATTTGATGCAGCTCAGGCCCGCGCCGCCTGCTGGATCGCCGACAGCTTCCAGTCGCTGGCGCCGCCGCCGGGCCGGCGCGCGAAGGTCCAGATCTCCGTCGCCTGCTGCGGCGTCGAAAGATCGCCCGAGACAACGCGTCCGGTCGCGCGATCAAGCATGGCGTCGTTGAGCGAGAAGCGCATCGCGACGCTGGCGTATTCCGCCTCGGCTTCGCGCCAAGCCTCGGTGAGGTCGCCCTGCAGGAAGGCGACGTTCGACAATTTGTTGATGAGGCCGCGCCGCGCGTTTTCAGCGAGATCGGAGGTGAAATAGGACGCCATTTCGGGAGTCGTCATCGCGCGCAGGGCGTTGAGGTCTTCGTCGCTATAGGCTTTCTGCACGGCGCCGAGGAGCTGCTCGAACGCGCTATAATCGGCGGCTCCAACATCAAGCTTCTGCGGCTGCGGCGCGCCGCCGCCAAATCCGCCAAATCCACCGCCGGCTCCCGGATTATTGCCGCCGAAGGGCGGCGGCGCTCCGAAGGAAGACGCGCCGGTAAAGGCGCTCCCCTGCGCGGCGCTTCGACGGCGCAGAAAGCCCATCACGAATTTGAACAGGAAGTACAAAAGCGCGAGCTGAAGCAGAAGCCCGATGAAGGACATGCCGCCGCCAAGGCCGCCGCCAAAGCCATGGCCGAGCAGCATTCCGATGAGGCCGGCGCCGAGGAGGCCGCCCATCAGGCCGCCGCCAAATCCGCCGAACAGGCCGCCCCGCCCGCCCATGGCGCCGGCGCCGGGGCGGAAAATGCCCTGGTTCGGCGAAGCGCTTGGCGACGTCCAGGAGCGCTGGAAGGCGGACCCGCCACCCGGCGCCGTCATGGTCGAGGACGGCCGGCTGAAGGACATCCCGCCGCGGCTGCCGAAGGAGCCGCCGCCGCCCGCGCGCGCGAAGGCGTCAGCCGAAAAGCCCGCCGCGAGCGTCAGGGCGAGCGCGAAAGCCAGAATTTTGTGGCGCATGGCCATGGGGATCGAAGTCCTGCAATTGGCGGGATCAGAGTCCCGCAGCGCTCATATAGGCGCGGGCCCGGAGCAAAGGAAGGGCGCTGGACCGGATTCGCCCGTGCGGCGCTTCCGGCGGCCGATCGCCTATGTTAAGACGCGGCGAAGGCGCAGGGCCGCATCAGGAGAAAGATCAAAGTGACGGAGACCAAAACGCGGCGCCAAAGCTTCGAATATGAAGATCTCATCGCCTGCGGACGCGGCGAATTGTTCATCGGCGGCCCGCAATTGCCGTTGCCGCCCATGCTGATGTTCGACCGCATTGCGGAACTGTCCGAGACGGGCGGCCCCAGCGGCAAGGGCCTGATCCGCGCCGAATTCGCGATCAACCCGGATCTCTGGTTTTTCAGCTGCCATTTCAAGGGCGATCCCGTCATGCCGGGATGTCTTGGCCTCGACGCCCTCTGGCAATTGCTCGGCTTTTACCTAGGCTGGCTCGATTTGCCGGGTCGCGGCCGGGCGCTCGGCGTCGGCGAGGTGAAATTCGCCGATCAGGTGCTGCCGACCGTCAAGAAAATCGTCTATGGCGTCGATCTGAAACGCGTGTTCAAGACCAAGCTCTCGCTCGGCATCGCCGATGGCTGGCTGGAAGCCGACGGCGTCCGGATCTATGAGGCCAAGGATCTCAAAGTCGGCCTGTTCCGGGCGGCCTGAGGCGGGATAGTCGCCTCTGCGGCGGGGGGAGGGGCAAAGCGGCTTTCAGCGCACATCCCCCTCTCACCGCTCGAATCGTTCACGTACATGATTCTGGATTGATAGTGATCCAAAACCGTCCCGATTCACGGCGCGGGCAGCGCGCTATATTGCTTGTTGATCCCGGCCGCCGCGTCGAAGAAGCCGAAGCGATCGGTCCGCACGGCGGCGGCGCGATAATGGCCCATATCCCTGAAATAGGGCACGCCGTCGCCATCGAGCGTCGGGCATTGCTGCGCGTCGCAAAGATAATCGACCGGCTCGAAAAAGGTCGCGCCGATCGCTGAAGCGATCGCGACCAGATTGCGTTTGACGAGCGCCGATTCCTTTTCGAACTGCGCCCGCTGGAAAAAGGCGATTTCCTGCGTGTCCATGCCAAGAAATTGACGCTTCAGCAGTTCGGCGGGCACATTCCATTTGCCATAGGGCGTCGCCGAAACGATGACGACTTCGGTCCCGCGCTCCTTGAATTTGCGCAAGGTTTCCCGCAGCCCCGCGAATATGGTCTCGACATGGGGAACGAACCAGTCCGGGTCGCGAAGCTTCATGGCGCAGGAATCGCCCTCGATGTAGCAGATTTTTTCATTGTCGGGATTGAAATAGGAGAACCAGTTCGAGGCGAGCACGAGGCGGGCCGGGTTTCTTTCCGCGGCGTAAGCAAAGGCCTTGGTGAAATAGCCATTGCAATGGAGCGGATCCTGAAGATAGCGAAGTCCCGTGACCGGGGGGCAGCCGGACGAGATCAGGAAGCCGAGCGAGTTGTGCAGATTGGCCTTTTCCGATTCGAGGCGCTGATAAAGTTGCATTGCGAATGAATCGCCGAGGACAAGCGTTTCGGGCCCGTCCGTCCGGCCGAGATGGCATGGCCGCACATTTTGGTCGGCGTCGAAGCCGTCGCAGCTGGCGGGGAAGTCCCAATCGGTCGAAGCGGTCTTGTAAACGTCGACCTGCCGCGCGACCTCCGGGGTCCGATGCGCGAAGCCTCTCGTAAAATCAACGCTGAGCGCGAAGCAGAGCGTGATCGCGAAGCTGGCGGCGAGCCCGCCCGCGCGCCAGGCCGGCTGCGGCGCGATCGCGGCCCAATCGACCCGTCCGGCAAGCTTTCTCGCGCCCCAGAGCAGCAGCGCGCCGCTCAGAATGATCGCCGTCAGGATGGCGAGCTGGCTCAGCACCAGGCCGATCGAAGACCGCGTGTAATTGAAATAGACGAACATCACGGCGATTGGCCAATGCCACAGATAGATGGAATAGGACCACCTTCCTACGGTCTGCACCGCGCGGTTCCGGTACGGCCAGGCGCTCGCCTGATTCGCCGCGATGACGAGGCAGGTTCCAAGCACCGGCGCAACCGCCCAATAAGACGGCCAGATCATATTCTTGTTGAAGCAGAAGACCGACACGGCGATCAGCAGGAAGCCGGCCGCCAAAAGAACGCCCGAGTATTTCGGCGCCTGTGTCTTGAAGTTCAGGGCGACGATGCCGCCCGCCGCCATCTCCCACGCGCGCTGGGGAAGCAGATAGAATGCAACCGGCTGGTCATGCGATGAATAATAGATGCAAAGAGCCAGCGAAACGGCGACAAGGGCGCATAGGAAGGTCGTCATATGACGGCGTGTCAGCGAAAGTCTGTTCAATGCGAGCAGCAAAATTGGGTATATCATGTAGAACTGCCACTCGACGGACAGACTCCACGTGTGCAGAAGCATTTTTGTGTTGACTTCTGGTGAAAAATAACCCTGCGATTCATTAAACAGGATATTTGAATAGAATAGAATGGCGGAAACGCTGGTGTAGCTCAGCGTATTGTAATGTATCGGATCGAGGATGAAATATCCGATCGCGAGCAGTCCGAAGCATAGGCCGAGCAGCCCCGGGACAATGCGCTTGGCGCGATCGTAGTAGAATTTCAGAACGCTGAAACTATCTTTCTGCAGGCGGCTGACGATAATATCGGTCATCAAATAGCCGGAGATGACGAAAAATATATCGACGCCGGCAAATCCGCCCGGCAAAAAATCGACATTATAATGATAGCCAACCACCGCCGTGACGGCCAAAGCGCGAAGTGCGTTGATGTCATATCTGAATTTTGTCATTTTCCCCGCACGCCAATGGCTTTGCTGCTGAAATCAATGCTTCGGCGGATCAATGAATGAGGAACCGATCCCGCGCGTCCCGATCCCTCGCCGCCCCGGCCTCGCCTCGGCATTTGCAGTCAGCCTCTCTATGTCTTGAAAAATTGTGACTTTCGTCGGGCGCGCCCGGAAAAAGGCGCCTGGCGGGAGAGCAGCCTTGAACTTGAGCTTGTTTGGACAGGAGACGGCTGGCCGGAATTCTCGAGTCGCGCGAGCCCTCGCGGCCGCGGGCTGGAAAACCCGACGGCTCCCATTCCGGTCCCGGCGGAAACCGTCTGCGTCCCGCTAGCGACTTCCGGCCTTGCAATCCCTATGTTAGAAGGCGCGCGCTTTCGCTTTCATCTTTGCGCCTTCATCTTGGCGCGGCGGAAAATGGCGAGAGCGGGACAGGCCGGATATGCGGCGGGCGCGACCCTTTGGGGTTCGCGAAAATCAATCAGGCTCGGTGCGAGCGGGAGTCGATGAAATGAGACGTGTCGTGGTCACCGGAATGGGCGTCGTCTCATCGATCGGCAACAATACGCAGGAAGTGCTGGCCTCTCTCCGCGAGGGGAAATCGGGCATCGTTCGGGCCGAAAAATACGCCGAGCTCGGCTTCCGCAGCCAGGTGCATGGCGCGCCGACCCTTGATCCCGACCCGATGATCGACCGCAGGGCGCTGCGTTTCCTCGCCCGCGGCGGCGCCTGGAACCATGTCGCCATGGATCAGGCGATCGCCGATTCAGGGCTCGCGCCGGATGAGGTCTCGAATGTGCGCACCGGCATCATCATGGGCTCGGGCGGCGCCTCGCTGAAGACCATCGTCGAGGGCGCCGACATCGCCCGCACCAAGGGTCCGAAGAAAGTCGGTCCCTTCGCCGTGCCGAAAGCGATGTCCTCGACCACTTCGGCGACGCTCGCCACCTGGTTCAAGATCAAGGGCGTCAATTACACGATCTCCTCGGCCTGCGCGACCTCCAATCATTGCATCGGCAACGCCTATGAGATGATCCAGTATGGCAAGCAGGACATCATGTTCGCCGGCGGCAGCGAGGAACTGGACTGGACCCTGTCGGTCTTCTTCGACGCCATGGGCGCGATGTCTTCCGCTTATAATGACAGGCCGGCCGCCGCGTCCCGCGCTTATGACAAGAACCGCGACGGCTTCGTCATCGCCGGCGGCGCGGGCGTGCTGGTGCTCGAGGAATATGAGCGCGCCAAGGCCCGCGGCGCCAAGATCTACGCCGAGATCGCCGGCTACGGCCTCAGCTCCGATGGTTACGACATGGTCGCGCCCTCCGGCGAAGGCGCCGTGCGCTGCATGAGAATGGCGCTCGAAAACGTCAAGGCGCCGATCGACTACATCAATCCGCACGCCACCTCGACTGGCATCGGCGATCTCAGGGAGATCGAAGCGATTCGCGAAGTGTTCGGCGCCGGCGAAGGCTCGCCGCCGATCGCGGGCACGAAATCGCTGACTGGCCATTCGCTCGGCGCGACCGGCGTGCAGGAGGCGATCTATTCGATGCTGATGATGCAGAGCGGCTTCATCTGCGAAAGCGCCAATATCGATGAGCTTGATCCCGCTTTCGCCGACATGGACATCGTGCGCAAGCGCCGCGACAACGTGACCCTGCGCGCCGTCCTGTCGAATTCCTTCGGCTTCGGCGGCACCAACGCCAGCATCGTCCTGAAACATGTCGACGCCTGAACCGGGGCTTGCGCAAGGCTCCCTGATGGCCGGCAAGCGCGGCCTGATCATGGGGGTCGCCAATGATCATTCGATCGCCTATGGCGTCGCCCGCGCGCTGCGCGGCGAGGGCGCCGAACTCGCCTTCACCTATCAGGGCGAGGCGCTCGGCAAGCGGGTGAAGCCGCTGGCGGCGAAGCTCGGCTCCGAACTGGTGCTGCCCTGCGACGTCGAGGATCTCGCCTCGCTCGACGCCGCCTTCGACGCGATCCGCGAAGTCTGGGGACGCCTCGATTTTCTGGTCCATTGCATCGCTTTTTCCGAGAAGGCCGAGCTCAAGGGCAGATATGCGGACACGAGCCGCGCGAATTTCGCGCGCACCATGCTGGTTTCGGCCTTTTCCTTCACCGAGGCGGCCGCCCGCGCGGCGCCGCTGATGGCGGAGGGCGGCGCGATGTTGACGCTGACCTTCGGCGGCGCGACGCGGGTGATGCCCAATTACAATGTGATGGGCGTCGCCAAGGCGGCGCTGGAGGCGAGCGTGCGCTATCTCGCCGCCGATTTCGGACCGCAGGGCATCCGCGTCAATGCTGTCTCGGCCGGGCCGGTGCGGACGCTGGCTGGCGCGGGCATCACGGATGCGCGCTTCATGTTCAATTTCCAGAAAGCGCACGCGCCGCTGCGCCGCACCGTCACCATCACGGATGTCGGTGGCGCCGCGCTCTATCTCGTGTCTGGGCTTTCGAGCGGCGTGACGGGGGAGATCCACTATGTGGATGCCGGCTACAACATCATTTCGATGCCGCATCCAGACGACATGAAGGCGAATGAAGCCAAGACCGGCGACGACCCCTCCTAGATCACGATGCTCTTGGATGGAAACATCCAGAAGCATGAAACGTGGTCGGATTTTAGGAAGAGAGCGGGATTTGACGCGAAAAACCGGGTTTTGCTTTTTCGCATCCCGCTCTGGGCCGACGATCCGGCCGGAACGCTTGTAAGCGCCGGGGCGCCATGCTATCTGCGCCGCTGGCCGCGACGGAAGCGTCGGGACCTCGGAGAGGTGGCAGAGTGGTCGAATGCACCGCACTCGAAATGCGGCATAGGTGCAAGCCTATCGGGGGTTCGAATCCCTCCCTCTCCGCCAGCGCGCGCCCTGTCCGGCTCTGAGACATGGGTGACGGAACGTACCTAAGACATGGGTGACAACCTCGGGCCGAACGGGTTGTCGAGGGGTTGCAAGGTTTTCTGCTCCAGATCGATGAAGCCGAGATCGTAGCTCATGAGGTTGACGAGCCAAATGCCGCCGTCGACTTCCTTGATTCCGCGACGCTGGCCGGCGAGCGCTGTTGAGATGTCCACCGTTTTGCCACGCCTGCGGATTCGGCCGCGCGCAATGGCGAGGACTGCAGGTCGCGCGGCGGACAGGCGAGCCGGGCAGGCCGTCATCAGGCCGCGGCGAGGGGCGTAAACCTCCGCGGGCGCCTTCCTATCGAGCGGCGGGTTTTCCTCGCGACAACGCAATCGCGGCAGGCGTCGCTCATCGCCTCGCCGTCCAAAAGCCGGGCGACAGAGCGTAGCCGCTCATCCGTGAGCGAACTCTCCTTCCACGGCGTCAAGCCCTCGCGCCGCACAAAAAGCGAAAAGCGCACCGCATCGGTCCGGTGCGGAATGTCGCCTGTGTTTCAGGCCGATCACTTCGCAAAATCAGGCCGACTAGAGCGACCCCTCGGAGCCGCTTTTGCGGAGAACGGGAAGCGCGCTTTCGCTGTCCCGCCGGCGCGCTGAGGGGATTTCGGCCGGCGGGCGGGCTCGATCCATTCGCCTTTGCGGGGCGTCGCCGGGCGCCTTCACTTCGGGCGCGCGGCGTGGGTCTACGCAGCGCCACGCGGCGCCGCGGCGCGGATGGAGGCGAGAGCGCTGTTGCCAATATGCCACGTCGCCGGCGAAACGAACGGCCCGCGGGGATGCCTACACTTTTGCCGATTGACGCGAGCTGAGCCGTACCGGAAGTTGCTATATAGATTCTAATATAGCCGGTCGCCGCCTGAGGCGCTCTTTCCAGAGACAAGCTCGCCATGCCGATGAAAATCAATCCCCGCGGAAGCTTCCCCCAAGAAAGCATAGCGTCCACGCGCAATAGCAATTCCCCACGATCTGGAAGGTCCACAGCAATGAAGTTCGGCCACTTGCTCGCGTATGGCGGCGCGTTTCTTGTCGCCGCGGGCGCGATGACTTCGGCCCGCGCGCAGACCGCCGCGCCCATCGTACCCTTCAATCTTGGCGACGCAGTGCGCTCGGCCGAAGAGGCGCGCCAGCCGCCGTTGGCGCGGCCGGCCGCCGAGCCCGTGCTGCCGCAGATCGCCGAGCCGCAATTCACGATGAAGGACAAGGAGACGCTGTTCGTGCGCGCC